>ERZ1673782.4-NODE-4-length-267239-cov-23.161394_pt1 | contig 267239 bp, 260 predicted proteins | sample MGYA00580134_ERZ1673782 | MGnify/ENA primary metagenome ERZ1673782 (study PRJEB41219, sample SAMN04549594) | soil metagenome | isolation source: soil | place: USA: Texas, Big Bend National Park | collected 2009-03-17 ...
TAAACCCTATCAAATCAACCTTAAAACTCAAAAGATGGAGACGGTGGGAGTCGAACCCACGTCCAGAAACGTCGATTGCTTCAGCGTCTACGAGCGTAGCCCTGCATATTTAGTTTCGCTCATCTTCGTGCCTGCGGGCGGGCCCTCGGAGAGCTAGTCTGATGAGTCTCTTCCTGCGCCCTCAGACGGGGGCGCAAGCGTAGCCTACTTCGTTATGGGCTCTTAACCGGCACATAGGCGATGCGGGCAAGAGCTCGCTGCGCTAATTAGGCAGCTAGTGCTAAGTTCTGGTTAGATTTGCCAGTTATATTTAGGTGCGTTTTTACGAGATCGCCTCTCGGCTCGCAGCTCAAGCTCGATCCGTCCCTGTCGAATCCGTAACGTCCCCTTGGATGAAAAGGAAGCCGGATAACTGGCTGCATCACTATTATAACAAGATCACGCGTCAATTCCAAATGGTAATGTCTGTGATCACGTTCATATAGGATAACATGAGTTCTGGCTTTAGATCAAGCCTTTTTGCCTGTCGCGGAACGCTCTTTCGATTTCGCGTTTGGCGTCTTTGCGCTTCAAGTCTTCGCGTTTGTCGAACTTCTTCTTCCCTTTTCCGAGACCGAGCAGCACTTTTGCGAAGCCGTTCTTCAAATAAATCTTGAGCGGTACGAGCGAATATCCCTGCTCTTTCGTCAAACCGATCAATTTGTTGATCTGCTTGCGGTGCATCAAAAGCTTTCTCGTTCGCAACGGATCATGGTTGTAGCGGTTCCCCTGCTCATACGGGCTGATGTGCATATTGTGGAGGAACACTTCTCCGCGTTCAATTTTGGCAAACGCGTCCTTTAAATTCACCCGACCGGCGCGAATGGACTTGATTTCCGTTCCTTGAAGCACGATGCCTGTTTCGTATGTTTCTTCTATGAAATAATCGTGATTTGCTTTTTTATTTTGGGAAACAACCTTCCCTTCTCCCTTTGGCATACGGCAACCTCCTCCCGCCTTCAATCTCACTAAAGGGCGGCCAATACGTATTATTCTATCAAATGAACGTTCGTGTTACAATTTCGCCGCCCTTTTTTTGACGTGTGCCGTCTATTTTTTCTTTTTCTTGCGTTTTTGTTTCGGCGCGTTTTGAAAACCGCGTTTTTTCTTTACTTTTTTCTTTTTCGGCTTGGTGAACCATTCCCCTTTGTCAGCCGATGGAGCCTCTCTTTTTGAAGCCTTTTTCTGCTTTGGCTCCGGCTTCTGCCGGCGGCGGGAGCCTTTCATGCCGACGATTTCAAAATCGATGTTCCGCTCGTCTTTATTGACGTCAACGACGCGGACCGTAATCTCATCGCCGATCCGGTACACGTTGCCCGTGCGCTCGCCGATCATCGCGTAGTGCTGTTCATCATAACGGTAGAAATCATCCGTCATAAAGCTGACGTGGACAAGCCCTTCGATCGTGTTCGGCAGCTCGACGAACATGCCGAAGTTCGTGACGGAGCTGATGACGCCGTCAAATTCTTCACCGATCTTATCCAGCATAAATTCGGTTTTTTTCAGATCGTCCGTTTCCCGCTCCGCATCTACGGCATTGCGTTCCATATTTGACGTATGCTCGGCGATCTCAGGCAGTTTCTCGGCCCATTTTTCCCTTGTCGCTTCGTCTGTCTTGCCCTGAATCAAATAGGTCCTGATCAGTCTGTGGACGATTAAGTCAGGATAGCGGCGAATCGGAGACGTGAAATGCGTGTAGAATTCAGTCGACAAGCCGAAGTGCCCCAGGCTTTGCGGATCGTATTTCGCCTGTTTCATCGACCTGAGCATAACCGTTGAAATTACGGCTTCTTCAGGACGATCCCTGACTTCTTCAAGCACGCTTTGCAGCGCTTTCGGATGGATACTTCCCGCCGTTCCTTTGACGACATAGCCGAATGTCGTAACGAACTCCAAAAATCTCTGCAGCTTTTCCTGATCTGGATCTTCGTGAATCCGGTAAATAAACGGAACATTCATCCAATGAAAGTGCTCAGCGACCGTTTCATTGGCGACAAGCATAAATTCCTCAATCAGCTTTTCAGCAGTCGACCGTTCTCTCAAGACGACGTCCTTCGCTTTTCCTTCTTCGTCGACGAGAACCTTCGCTTCCTTAAAGTCAAAGTCGACGGCTCCGCGTTCCATCCGCTTGCCGCGCAGAATCGCAGCCAAGTCTTCCATGTCTTTAAACATCGGGACAAGGGCCTCATACTTCTGTTTCAGCTCTTCATCATCATCGACTAAAATTTTGTTCACATCAGAATAAGTCATCCGCTCGGTCGTTTTAATGACGCTTTGAAAAATTTCGTGCTCGACGACTTGCCCTTGAGGATTAATGAGCATTTCGCATGACATTGTCAGCCTGTCGACCTTCGGATTCAAGGAGCAGATTCCATTTGACAGCCTGTGCGGGATCATCGGAATCACCCGGTCGACAAGGTAGACGCTCGTGCCGCGTTCATACGCTTCCTGGTCAATCGGAGATCCTTCCGTTACATAATGGCTGACGTCGGCAATGTGGACGCCGAGTTTATAATGGCCGTTTTTGAGTTTTGTGACGGTAACGGCATCGTCCAAGTCTTTGGCATCTGCGCCGTCGATCGTGACGATCGTTTGATCGCGCAGATCCCGTCTGCCTTCAAGATCTTTCTCATCGATTGTATCAGGCGTATTGCCGGCCTGTTCCATCGCCTCAGCCGGAAAGTCTCCCGGGAGGCCGTGCTTATGAATAATCGAAAGAATGTCGATGCCGGGATCGTTTTTATGACCGAGAATCTCGATGACTTCTCCTTCTGCACTCATCCGGCCTTCAGGATAGCTTGTCAGGCGGACGACGACTTTATGACCCTCGACGGCGCCGTTTTTGGCGTGCTTCGGAATAAAGATGTCATTCGTGATTTTTTTATCGTCGGGAATGACGAAGCCGAAGTTTTTCGTCTCTGTGTATGTGCCGACAATCTTCTGAATGTTGCGCTCGATGATGCGGATGATGGCCCCTTCTTTTTTTGTACCGCCGGATTCTGTGCTCAGGCGGACGAGCACGGTATCTCCGTTCATTGCTGTGTTCAGCTCAGACGGCGGAATGAAGACATCGTCAAGCGAGGAGTCTTCGGGAAGGACAAACGCGAAGCCTTTCGCGTGCGCCGACACCTTCCCTTTGATCAGATTCATTTTTTCGGGCAAACCGTAGCGGTTGCTTCTCGTTCTGACGACAAGCCCTTTTTCTTCAAGGGTTACAAGAGCTTTGACGAGCTCTTTGTATTCGTCCGAATCGGTGATTTCCAGCATCTCTTCCAGTTCCTGAACTGTAAGAGGTTTATATGCTTCTTCTTTCATAAAGGAGAGAAGCTTATCCATAAATTCTTCTTTTTCCACTAATCAGACCTCCTTATGTCTGCCAATCCAACGTTTCTAAAAATTGATACACATCCTTGTGCAGTGTTTCGCGTTCTTTATCCAATGTGATGGCATGACCTGATTCTTCATACCATTTCAGCTGCTTATCATCCGTTTCAACTTCATTGTAGATGATGTTTGCGCTGTCCGTATTAATCATATGATCGTGGCGCGCCTGCACGACAAATGTAGGCGAATAGATCATGTCCACATGCTCTCTGACATCGGCAATCAAATCCTGCAGTGCTTTCAACGTGTTCATCGGCGTTTTTTTGAATTCTTCCATCTCAGCGTCAATCTGCTCCGCTGTCTTGCCTTCAAATTTCTTATAATTGCGGGCATAATCAAGCACACCCTCGTACATCGTCTCTTCGCTTTTGATGTACATCGGCGCGCACATTGGAACAATTCCCTTTATGGGTACAGTGTAACCCAATTTCAATGAAAAAACCCCTCCGAGAGACAGTCCGCAAGCGGCGATTTGTTCATATCCTTCCGATTTCAGATATTCATATCCGTCCATGACGTCTTTCCACCAGTCTTCCGGTCCTGTGGAGAGAAGTTCTTCCGGAGGCACGCCGTGGCCTTTATATTGGGGCGCATGGCATGTGTAGCCTTTTTCATTCAAATATCTTCCGAGCATTCTGACGTCCGCCGTGTTGCCCGTAAATCCGTGCAGCAGCAGGACGGCTTTTTTTCCGCCTTTAAATGTGAAAGGTTGTGGTTTGACAATTTTCATGATTCACTGTCTCCTTTTCATATGTATTCTTCCACGTTTAGTCTTGAAACAAACTTTATCAATCGGCCGGCCCCTTCAGACAAAGACCGGCAAATAGGAAAAAGGCCTGACTTGAACATCAGACCTCATGCTTCATTGTCTTATACAAAGTAAGCAAGCGCAATCGTTAAGAAAAAGAAAAGCACGGTTAAAACGACCGTCATCCGGTGAAGAATCAAATCAAGTCCTCTTGCTTTCTGCTTTCCGAAAAGCTGCTCGGCTCCGCCGGAAATCGCGCCTGATAATCCGGCGCTTTTGCCGGATTGCAGTAAAACGACAACGATTAATACGATACTTACAATCACTAATAAGACCGTTAAAAATGCGGCCATAACCTACACCTCCAGACAAACTGGCTGACAATAGTTTTATTTTACATGAAAAGCAAGCGCATGTCACGAGCGTTTCGAACAGCTTTTTTTATTTTTTCCCAGCGCCGGAATAAGGTATACAAAAAAAGAGAGCGGCTCTGCTCCCTTTCCTGCGGAATATGTAATCACATTTATTTCTTTTCTGACAGTGCCGCCATCATATCTTCCAGGAGCATTTCCGCTCCGCGCGGGCTGAGTACGATTTTGCCGCCCGCATACGTTTTATTTTTCGTGGTGATGTCGCCGGTCATCAAACATGCCATGTTTGCGGCGTATTTTGTCAAAATGATGTTTTCGCCGTCGGTATATATTTCGAGCGGGTCCTTTTCATTGATATTCAGCACCCTGCGCATTTCGACCGGGAGAACGACTCTGCCGAGCTCATCGATTCTCCGGACAATCCCGGTATTTTTCACGTTTGAAAAGCCTCCTTTTCTCCTTTCTTTATTGACTTTTGTCAACATCTTTATAATAAAAGAGATCTTCAAATTTTTTGTTGAAATACTGAATCATCTTTCCGATCACAAGTTGTCCGGGCCTCCTTTCGCCATTTAAAACTCTGCTGAGTGTCGCCGGGGATACGCCGATTTCAATGGCAAGCTGATTTAAGGAGAGATTGTGTTCAATCATGTACTGGAGAACAAAATCTCTTTTGATATGAATCTTTTTTACCATGATTACTCCCCTTTCTAATCTCTTATGTTTCTTTTTATCTACATTGAACATATACGATTTGTTAACTTTTGTCAATACTTTTACCATCCATATGTTTCCTATAGGCAATATTCGTACTAAAATATTTTATAATAAGAGATTGCGAGGTTTTGGCCATGACGAACTTTGGACACCATTTACGACAATTAAGGGAACGGAAAAAACTGACCGTCAATCAACTGGCGATGTATTCCGGCGTCAGTTCGGCAGGCATTTCGCGAATCGAAAACGGAAAGCGCGGCGTGCCGAAGCCGGCGACGATCAGAAAACTGGCGGACGCTTTGAAAGTCCCGTATGAGGAACTGATGGCATCTGCAGGCTATATCAGCGCGTCTACAGTCCAGGAAGCAAGAAGCAGCTATGATTCCATTTACGACATCGTGTCACAGTACGATTTAGAGGACCTTTCTCTGTTTGACAGCGAAAAGTGGAAGGTGCTTTCAAAAAAAGACATCGAAAACCTGGACAAATATTTCGACTTTCTCGTGCAGGAAGCAAGCAGCCGAAACAAAAACTGAATACTTCTCCGCGGCACACTCTCCTCTCTATCATTTTCGTCTGTTTACGATCCTGCTGTTATTTTATCCCTTATGTTAACTTTTGTCAATATTTTTCCTGTCTAAGTATTTCCTATAGTCAACATTTGTATTAAAATGTTCATATCATGAATTTGCGGGGGGGATGGCGATGACAAGGTTCGGCGAGCGGCTCAAAGAGCTGAGGGAACAAAGAAGCCTGTCGGTTAATCAGCTTGCCATGTATGCCGGTGTGAGCGCCGCAGCCATTTCCAGAATCGAAAACGGCCACCGCGGCGTTCCCAAGCCCGCGACGATCAGAAAATTGGCCGAGGCTCTGAAAATGCCGTACGAGCAGCTCATGGATATTGCCGGTTATATGAGAGCTGACGAGATTCGCGAACAGCCGCGCGGCTATGTCACGATGCAGGAGATCGCGGCCAAGCACGGCGTCGAAGACCTGTGGCTGTTTAAACCCGAGAAATGGGACTGTTTGTCCCGCGAAGACCTGCTCAACCTCGAACAGTATTTTCATTTTTTGGTTAATGAAGCGAAGAAGCGCCAATCATAAAAAGCCGAATTTCCCTTTTAGGAGAAGTTCGGCTTTTTTCGGCTGCCTTAAGCGGCATCCGGATTCGGCGTCTTGCCTTTATGATGCTTAACGGGGCTCAGCGCACGCTCGAGCCATCCCATGAACAGATCGGCGATGATCGCCATCAGCGCCGTCGGGATCGCGCCTGCTAGAATGATCGCTGTTCCGTTGGTCGCGTTTGATCCCCTGACAATGATATCCCCGAGGCCGCCTGCGCCGACAAACGTGCCGATGGCCGTAATGCCGATCGCGATGACGAGCGCGGTTCTGAGCCCCGCCATAATGACCGACAAGGCGAGGGGAAGCTCCACCATCCGGAGCACTTGAAATTTCGTCATGCCCATCGCCTTCCCTGATTCAAGATAGGCATGCTCGATGCTGGCGATTCCCGTATATGTGTTTCGAATGATCGGCAACAGCGAATACAAAAACAATGAAAGAATCACCGTGTTTGCGCCGAGCCCCATGACAAGCATCAAGACGGCGAGCATCGCCAGCGCCGGAACCGTTTGAATGACATTAGTGATGGAAAAGACCCATTTGCTGATTTTACGGTATCTGGCGATGAAAATGCCGGCCGGGATGCCGACGACGGCGGCGAACAATACGCCGTATGCCGACATTAAAAAGTGGCGGTAAAATTCCCCCAGCACATAGCCGCCGTTTTGCGCGTAATACGTCCAAAGCTGCTGCAGCACTTCCATTTGTCATCCCCTCCTTTTACTCAAAATAATTGTGCTTCTTTAAAAACTCGGCCGCGACGACAGAAGGCTCTTTCAGCTTTCCATCGACTTCGTAATTGAGCTCCTGCATCGTTTCGGTGTCGATTTTTCCAATCAGTTTATTGATGGTCTCTTCAAGCTCCGGATGCTCCTTCAGCACTTTTTCCGGCACGACCGGCGAACAGTCATACGGCGGGAAAAAGCGTTTATCGTCTTTTAACAGCTTTAAATCATAGGCTTTGATCCTGCCGTCTGTTGAATAGGCAAGAACGATATCCATTTTGCCGTTTTTGACGGCGTCATAAACGAGTCCGATCTGCATTGGAAAGGTCGAGCCAAATGAAAACCCGTATTCCTGTTTAAATCCCGGATATCCGTCGCCTTTTCGTTTCAGCCATGCATTGTCAACGCCAAGCTTCAGTTGATCCGCGTCTTTTTTCAGATCGGATATGGTTTCATAGTTCCCTTTTTCAGCGAGTTCTTTCGTGACTGTAAAAGCGTACGTATTGTCAAATCCGTAAGAATCGAACCATTTGTAGTTGAATTTCTTTTGAAAGTCCTGCTGTACGATGCGGAGCGCTTTTTTCGGGTCTTTCTCCGCTTCCCTTCCAAGCGTGCTTGTCAGGTCAGTTCCCGAATAGCGCGTCGCAGAAATGTCGATGTCTCCGCCGAGCATGGCCTGGTGCTGCACATAGTTTGAGCCGAGGTTTTTGACCAGCACCGTATTGAAATCCGTATCATGCTCGATCAAAAGCGAGATCATATTGGCAAGAATTTCGGATTCGGTCAGGTTTTGCGCTCCGATTTTGATCGTTTTATCGGAAGCCCCGCCAAGGCCCGGCAGCGCACAGCCGCTGATCAAAAGCGAGAGGACCAGCATGACGGCGCCGAGCCGTCTCAGTTTTTTTGTTTGCATAAGAGCCAACTCCTTATGATACTTCCTTCATCCCTTTTAATCCTTGAGGCGTGACTTTGTCTTCGGTTTTCGACAGAATATAGTCGATCACGATGGCCAGTATCGTAACCGGCACCGCTCCGGCGATAATGTACTCAGGCTGGTACAGGTTGAGCCCGATAAAAATATAGTCGCCGAGACCGCCGCCGCCGATAAAAGCCGAAAGCGTCGCCCAGCCGATTAAGTAAACGGTGGACGTCCGGATGCCTGCCATGATCACCGGCACCGATAGCGGCAGCTCGACCAGGCGGATTTGTTCCCATGCAGTCATACCGATTCCCTTTCCTGACTCAAGCAAATTTTGATTGACGCCTTTTACGCCCGTGTAAGTGTTTCTCAGAATCGGTAGGACTGAATAGAAAAACAGCGCGACAATCGCCGGAATCTTTCCCACTCCGAGAAGCGGGATAAAAAACGCCAGGATCGCCAAACTCGGCAGCGTCTGAATGATGTTGACAACGCCGATCACGACGCCGGCTCCTTTTTTCATTCTCGTTAAAACGACACCGAGCGGAACCGCGAAAATGATGCCGAGCAGAACCGCGAAAATGGATATATATAAGTGCTCCCATGTTTTATAAAGCATTTCCCCGCCGTTGTGCTGAAGAAATTGGACAAGCTGATTCATGATTGATGCACCTCCCTGCATTTAACGTTGAACAAGGGTTTCTTCATCTCCCCAAATCGAGTCGTACACGATATCGACAAGGTTTGCCCTTGTGACAATCCCGACAAGGCGGCCCTCTTCATCAAGAACGGGAACATATTTGAATCCCCTTTTCAAAATTTTCCGGACGGTATCCCTGATGAGCGTTCCTTTTTGAACGGAGTAAACATTCTCATTGACAACCTCCCCGACTGTGACGGATTTTTTCCGGTTCTGATCGATGATTTCAACATCGATATATCCTTTTAAGACATTGTGTTCGTCCACGACGAGCAGTGAATCGACGCGGCGTTCCCTCATCACTTGAATTGCTTCAGTCAGGTTTTTTTCGCTCGTAATCGTGACCGGATTCGGGTTCATTACTTGTTCGACATGCTCGATGTCAGGACGGGACTGAAGAAGCCTCTCTTTTCCGATAAATTCCTCAACGAATTCATCCGCCGGTTTCCGCAAAATGTCGTCAGGCGATCCGACTTGCACGATCTCGCCGGCGCGAAGGATGACGATTCTGTCAGCAAGCTTAATCGCTTCATCCATATCGTGGGTTACAAAGACAATCGTTTTGTCCAGCGATTTCTGAAGCTTTTTGAACTCTTCCTGAAGCGAATCACGGGTAATCGGGTCCAGCGCTCCGAACGGTTCATCCATTAAAATGAGGGGCGGCTCTGCCGCAAGCGCCCGCAGCACGCCGATTCTCTGCTGCTGTCCGCCGCTTAGTTCATGAGGGTAGCGGTTCAAATATTCCGGCCCCATATCAACGAGCTGCAGCAGTTCCTCCGCCCGCTTCTTTCGCTTTTCTTCCGGCCATTTCAAAAGCCTCGGAACGAGCGTGATATTCTGCTGAATCGTCATATGGGGAAAGAGTCCGATTTGCTGAATGACATAGCCGATTTTCCGGCGCAGCTCCACCGGGTCCTGATCCATTATGTTTTCTCCGTCGATGTAAATGCTTCCTGAAGTCGGTTCAATCAAGCGGTTGATCATTTTCATCGTCGTTGTTTTCCCGCAGCCGCTCGGTCCGATAAAGACGATAAATTCACCTTTTGCTATATCAAGGTTAATGTTTTTGACCGCTTTTTTTCCGCCTTTATAAACCTTTGATACATTCTCTAGCTTCAGCAAAACGCACACCTCCAACTGTTTTTTAAAAATTTCAACATCTCATTCATTATAAGATACACTTTGTAAAATAAAAAGTTTACAAAGTGTTCAAATTATATATATAAGACATAAAAAAATATATTCATGGCATCAATTTGCCGGTTATTCTTAAAATTGCGGCTGATTTCTTTGTTTTTCTGTCGTTTTAGTGTTTTCAACCGCTAACAAAATTATGATATATTGACAATAAAATTGGCTGCCCGAAGGGATGATGAGCTTTGGAGGAAAACGCTTTAAAAGTGATTGAACAAGCGGAAGAACATTTCATAGAAAAAATCGCCGAAAATATGAATACATACGGTCTATCATCAACTGTCGGCCGCGTGCTCGGGATCATCTATATGAACAGAAAGCCGATGACCTTAAATGAACTGTCAGAAGAAACGGGCATGAGCAAAACGAGAATGAGCCAGGTCGTCCGCGAAATGATCGATTTAAATATAGCTGAAAAAGTTTTTGAAAAAGGCGTCCGCAAAGATCTGTACGATGTCGAACAAGACTATTATCAAACGTTTATTTCATTGTTTACGGCCAACTGGAGCAAAGTCGCCAAAAAGAACAGGATGATTGGGAAAAAAATCAGAAAAGAGCTGTTGGAGGCGCTCGAGGAAGAAGGCCTTACGCCTGAAACCGAAGCTAAAATCAACGAGCTGCTGGCTGAAACAAAACAATGGATCGATTACTGCGAGTGGCTTGACAATCTGATCGCGTTTTTGGAAAGCGAAGAGATCTTCAAGCATGTGCCAAAACCTTCATAAACAAAAAAAGCTGCGAAGACTAAGCAGCTTTTTTGCATTTCCTCAATTATCCCGCCAACACCGGAAACATCCCTTTCAATCCCGTTCCGATCATGCCGACCGCCACGACAGCCAAAATCAGGCCCATCAGCCGGGTGATCACGTTCATCTCCGTCTGGCCCAATTTGTTGCTGATCAGCGTAGAATAATGAAAGGCCGCAAACGTCAGCAGGAGGACGGCGGCGATGCCGATGATCATTCCGCCAAAATGCACCAGACTGCGGCTGCCGGCCGAAAGGCTCATCACCGTCGCAATCGTTCCTGGCCCCGAAATGATCGGAATGCTGAGCGGCGTCACCGATATATCCTCCTTTTCCTTGCTCTCGCGATGCTCAGCATGATGCAGCGACTGAACATGGGACTGCTTTGCATTCAGCAGGTTGTAGGCAATTCCGAATATAAATATGCCGCCGGCAATTCGCAGCGCATGGATGTTGATGTCAAAAAGCCTGAAGATAAACTCTCCGAATATGAGAAACGCGATCAGGATCAGAAACGATAAAACCGCGGCCTTTCTCGCCAATGCGGTGCGTTCTTTCGCTTCGTAGCCTTCTGTGAGCGCTAAAAAGATCGGAACATTGCCGATCGGATTTGTGACGGCGAACAATGATACAAAAACGTGGATGATAAAAGCAAACACGGTTAAAGCCACTCCTTCCTCTGTGTAAAAATACGGGTAATCATTTTTACCTCCGACGCTGACCGCTTAAACTTTCAAAAAACAATGACACCTTCCTGCACTTTCATTTATAATGAACCTTTATAGGCCAAAATAACTATTTTAAAGGAGATTTTATTTTCATGACATGTTCAAAGTGCGGCCATCAAACAGATGGCGGTAAAATTTTGCGAGCAGTGCGGGTCAAGTTTGGCCGGCGGCAGTGATGGCGGAAAAGGAGCAGCTGAAACGCCGCAGGCAGCTAGATATGCGGAGGCGGCGAAACAAGCGTCTTCCATGTATTTTTCCTATTGTTTAAGTGCTGAAACGACCGTTTATCGAAATGAAAAACGCCGGAGAACAGCACGTCCTCAACAGCATCACCACAATGGTGATATTTGCGCTTTCGGTGCCGCTGATGTTTTATTTCGGCCTCAAAGGCTTCTTTGACGCCATGGGGGACTATTCCGGAGTATTCGGCCGCTCCTACGCAATGCCGACATTTTTTGATATCGTCGTAAAGCCCGCTGTTACCTTTGCTATTTATATTTTCTTATTATTTGTTTTTACATACGCAGGCGTGCGCATTCGGGGTGTGCAAGCGGCATTTAAGGAAGTGCTCGGGCGGTTCGGAGCGGTGCTTATTCCTTTCGTCGCCCTTCTGCTCGCCGCTTTGCTTTTATCATTCATGCAAACGGGTTTGTTTATATATGTTCTTTTCTTTGCCCTTTGCGGCATCGCCTTTTTAATTCCGCCGGCTGTCATCTCGAGCTATCACGAAAAAGCGGAAGGCGTTGTTGATACGATTTACGCGACGCTGATCGTCTATTTGCTGACATTTATGTCGGTGCGGATCATGGGAGATTTGTTTCTTGAATATATCGGAAGGATCGGAGGCTCTATATTAGGGCGGCTGTTTTAGTGAATTGAAAAGCCTTTTTCCATTGAGGAAAAGGGCTTTTTTTTTATTCTATTGACGTTAAGAGCAATCTGCCGTCCTCGATGGCGGCGTGATATGTCCAATGATACGTTTTTAACTGTTCTTTTCCGCCTTTGATAATATTAATTTTCTCCGTTGTCTTAATCGTTGCCTCCCGCCCGTTTTGCTTCCAGCTGTTTACGCTGAATTGGACGACTTCCTCCTCTGTCCCGCTGTTGTACAGTTTAGTGACCAGTTTCTTTTGATCGTTGTACAGCGGACTTCCTTCTTTCAAGCTGTCGCGGACGAGGCCGAAATCGTTTGTGTTGATGGCGTCTTGTAGCCTGTATAAATACGCTTCAATGGCGAAAGCAACCTTTTGGTCGGTGAGCTCTTCGCCTGCTGATGCATTGTTCATGGCCCCTTTCGCTGAGGCCCATGCCGATGTGTATTCCTTCGGATTGTCATTTTTGATTTCTTTTTGATGCTCGATATCGATAACGGCTTCAGGATCGCTTTTTTCGATGAGCCACTTTTTCTTGCCTTCGGAATAGACCAATGTGTACGTATATCCGCTATCGTTTTCTTTCAGTTTAGGCGCAATGTAGTCGTCATAATAGGCCGATTTGTGCTTTTCAATCCCTTTGAGCTCTGTTTTCCATTGCCCGTCTTCTTTGTATAGCCGGAACGAATCAAGATCAAATACAGTAGATAAGTAGGTGCCTTTATAGTAGGTGCTGCTGCTTTTCAGCCCGTCCGTGACCTCTTTCAGGCGGTTTTGATAAGACGGGGCGGCCATTGTCATGCCGCTGACATTGCCGCTTGCAAAGGCCTTTGCTGCTTCCTTTGTATGGTTGACGACAGCGGTCATCATGTCATCCATAAACCCTTTGTCTGATGCAAGATTGACTTCGATTTCTTCACCTTCAATCGGCGTTTTTTCGCTTTTCAGCTTCCCCCACGGAAATTGCGCCTCAACCTGAGCAGACATTGAACCGTCAGTCAGCACAGGTCCGAATTCAGTTCCTTTGAATGGATTGATCTTCATCTCCTGATCATTGATCCAGAGCGTTCCTTTCAAGTTTTCATAGCCTTCTTCAAAGACAAGCTTTGCCATGTGCCCGTTAAGGTCCGCATTAACCTTCACATCACCTTGGAGGGCGGTGACCTTTACCTTTTTTTCAAGATCGGCGATTCCGCTTTTCAGCTTTGCCTTCACCTCGTAAGTACCGGGGACAAACGGGCCGATTTTTTTCTCGAAGTTTTCTTTTTCTGTTGTGATGACCTTTTTGCCGTTAACAAACAGGCCGGTATCTTTATAGTTTGTCTTAACCGTTAAGTAGACAGGCTCCGTGTTCAAGACATAGCGGTCATAGATCCAAAAACGCCTGCCCTTTTTTTCGATCGTCATCAATGGATGGCCGGCACCGCTTTTTAAGGATGTGATCAATTCTTTTTCTTCATCCGGGTGTTCTTTCAAGTAATCCAAGAGCGGCTTGACGTTTTTCTCCGTGACAGCCAGATCCACGTCTGATGATTGAAGCAGTTTTGCTGCTTTCTTGGCATCTTTCTGATCGAGGGCGGCTTCAAAATCGGAAATCAGTTTTTCCTTTGATGTGAGTGCTTCACCGGTTTTATAGCCGGCAAACAATAAAATCAAGCAGGCCGCGATTGCCGCCATGATGATGATTCTTTTTCGTGTCATCGCACGCTGATACCTTGCCGCCGGGTCGGAAGCTCGTTCCTCGTCCGCCCGCGCGCCGCAATGCTTGCAATACAGCGCATTTTTTGTTCGTTCCCTTCCACATTCCTTGCAAAAATCCATGACTTTCCTCCCATCAAACAAAAACACAATTAGTCATTTTATACTATATTTATCGTAAGAAGGGATTTAATATTAAGGCCGCATCAAAAAAAGCCAAACGAATGCGCTGATCCGTTTGGCTTTTTTGATCATTTTAAAAAGTATTTTTCAATATCATCAAGCATCAGGTTTGCTGCAAGGACGCCCCCTGCTGTATTCCAGATGGCATCGCTCACTTTATGGACGTTTCCTTTTTTGGAGACGTTTAAGTTTTTAAAGAGCGGATCATTGACATAGTCTTTCTCAATGGCGCTTGCTTTGTCATCGCCTGTCTCATACGTGTAATAAAAAAGCACGTCCCCGTCCATATCAGGAATTTGTTCCTTTGTCACTTCCATTTGTCCGAGATCGTTGGCTTCCTGGCCTTTAGGCCTTGCAAAACCGAGCTGATCCAAAATCGTTCCGGCAAATGATCCTTTGTGATAGATGCGGGTATCAGCATCTGTAAAGCGGACGAGAGAGACTTTTTGTTTCACTTTATCGCCTAGTTTTTCATGAATGTCTTCAACGCGCTTGTCAAAGTCAGCGATGACTTTTTCGCCTTCAGCTTTTTTATTGAGCGCTTCGGCAGTAAGCTTAAAGTTGTTTTTCCATTCCCCTGACAATGTCTCGGCAAATACGGTCGGCCCGATTGCTTTCAGCTTGTCGTATACTTCTTCTTGGCGGATTTTGTTGCCGATGATTAAGTCAGGCTTCAGGCTCGCGATTTTTTCAATATTCGGCGCAGCCTCCGTTCCGACGTTCTCTACGCCTTTCATTTTATCTTTAATATGGTCATACCATGGATCTCCCAGCCAGGATTGAACGGCGCCGACAGGTTTTACGCCAAGTGCGAGCACTGCTTCTGTCGCTTCATTCGTGAGTACGACGACTTTTTTCGGAGTGCCGTCAATTGTCGCTGTTCCCATTGCGTGCTTTACAGTATAGGAATCTTTGCTGCCGTTCTTCTCCGCAGATTGATCTTTATCTTGATTTCCGCAGGCGGCTAATAAAAGGATAAGCGCAGCGAACAGTGCAAACCATTTAAAACGTTTCATGATATGTAGGATCCCCTTTTCTCAAGTGATTTTCATTATCAATTAGATTATATAATGAATCAACCTAAAGTCAATATGAAATTCCTATATATCTGTTTTGGATTGTGCTAAAAACCGCTTTTGAGCTGCATCCGGATAAAGAAAACCCTGCTCGGCAGACACTGTACAATGAGCATATCGTCTTCTTACGAAAACCGGGATGATCCTCCTTCTAGACACTTTGAATTCATTAGGTTAACATAATCTTGTATGAATATGTTTTTTTTTACCATAGTAAGGAGGGGTGATTTGACTAAGTTTTTATTGAGTGGTTTCTACCTTTTCGGACTTGTCATGCTGAGCAATTGGTCGATTTCTTTTGGTGAAATATTTGGAGCCGGCAATTCAGCCGTTTTTCAATTATCGGAAGCGGTGCTTTTTACGTTTATCATCGGGTGCTATACAGGTCTTCCTTTGATTTATGCCAAATTCACTAGATCTGAAACGTTGTTTTTTACAAATCAAAAGGTCTTCCTCATCACCTTAGGATTAGGCGTGCTGCTTTCCTGTTCGGCTTACAGCCTTCAGCAAGCCCTCTCTCCCATCGCGATTGCGCTGTTGTCGATCATTGGTTTTTTGATCGTTGGCATCAGCGGTTTTCTTCCCGCCTGGTTTCTGAAGCCTGCGAAAAATCTGCGATAAACGGGTGGATTTTTCTTAGGCTGACGGGGTGTTGGAGCCAAGGTCGAACTCAGTGGTTTCTATAAACGGCGCTGGACAATATGGTGCTCTGAGAAAATCACTTGCCAATGCGTAATCTGACGATTGATTTTTTAAAAAACAACATTTGCTTTCGCCATTTACAAATTAATGAAAATTCTTTATGATATAGATATCTAAGTAAACATGTTGCATATACTAAAAAGACCGAAGTGCTCCAACACTTCGGCTTGTACAAAAAGCCGGCCCTTCGAAGGGGCTTGCTCAGATTGACCTAAAATAGACCACTCCCTATCACTTTCCAGGCTCAAGGGGCGGTCTATTTTTCTTTGTTCTCTGACAACATGGCAATCAGCATGCCAAAAGCAATCATTAAAGAGATTGTTTCATATGCTGTCATTTTTATCACCCCCTTTCAGAAGGGGATGAGCAAGACTTCCCTTGAGTGAGCAAAGCTTTTTATACGAGGTAGATTATACCATATCAAGGAGAACATAAAATTAGGGAAAAAACCTTTTTCACTCATGAAATCTAGCTTTTCCGCCGAATTGCTTCGACATCGACTAAATTCTTGGTCTTTCAGCTCATTTATTGATTGAATTCATTAGCTTGAAGAAGTATTCACGTTGACCGGTCTTATTGAGTTGATACCATGAATCCAATGTATCCGGTGCAAACACGTCTAATTTTTTCAGCACTTCCCTTGCGAATTCGAGAGGAGCCGCTCCTGATGCAGTAACCAGATTCCCATCTGATACCGCGGGTCCCATCTCATAAAACGGTTCTCCTTTATAATGAGGACAGACCATTTTCATATAGGCCAAGTCATTGCTTGTATGCTTTCTTGAATCCAGATATCCGCTATTCGCCAGTCCCGCAGTTGCACCGCATATTGCGGCAACCATCGCGCCAAGCTCTAAAGCTTCGCCGGCCTTTTTCAAGATCGGCTGATGAATCTTTTCTCCCCAAGTATTCCCTCCGGGTAAAATGATTAGATCCGCACTCTCGGGCGTCCACTCATCAAGGGAGATATCCGATTTTATGCGCAGTCCACCCATCGTCGTCACCATTTCTTTATTCACTCCTATTGTCATGACTTTTAAAGGTGCCGCATCTTTTTTGAAATATCTTCCCGAGTTCAGTTCGGCCATTAAATATCCATATTCCCAATCTGACATTGTATGGAATGCATAAAGATATACTGTTTTCGACTGCATCCAGTAACACTCCAATCGCAATTGATACAGCCTATTATAATCAAAAACCCTGACAGCTTTTGTCAGGGTAAAGGAAATTCAGCTTTCACATTTAAAAGAGGTTGGCCGCATCTGCAGCCAACCTCTTTTTTATGCTTACTTATTCAAGTTGTAGAAAGATTGAATACCGTGGTATTGCGCAGTTTCAGCCAATTGATCTTCGATGCGAAGAAGCTGGTTGTATTTCGCAACACGGTCCGTACGAGACGGAGCACCTGTTTTGATTTGTCCTGCGTTTGTTGCCACAGCGATGTCAGCGATTGTGCTGTCTTCAGTTTCACCGGAGCGGTGAGAGATAACGGCAGTGTAGCCTGCGCGTTTCGCCATTTCGATCGCATCGAAAGTTTCAGTCAATGTACCGATTTGGTTTACTTTGATCAGGATAGAGTTGCCGACGCCGTTTTTGATTCCTTCAGCAAGCTTTTTCGTGTTTGTTACGAAAAGGTCGTCACCGACAAGCTGAACTTTTGAGCCAAGACGCTCAGTCAGAAGTTTGTGGCCTTCCCAGTCGTTTTCGTCAAGGCCGTCTTCGATTGAGATGATTGGGTACTTAGAAGTCAGCTCCTCGTACCAGTCAACCATTTCAGCTGACGTTTTTACAACGCCTTCGCCTGCAAGATGGTATTTGCCGTCTTCTTTGTTGTAGAACTCAGAAGATGCAGCATCCATTGCCAATTTCACTTCTTCGCCAGGTTTGAATCCTGCTTTTTCGATCGCTTCAACGATTGTTTGAAGCGCTTCTTCGTTAGATCCAAGGTTTGGAGCGAATCCGCCTTCATCACCTACAGCTGTGTTCAAGCCTTTTTCTTTCAAGACTGATTTCAGGCTGTGGAAAATTTGTGCTCCCATGCGAAGTGCTTCGCGGAAGTTTTCCGCACCGACAGGCATGATCATGAATTCTTGAATGTCAACGTTGTTGTCCGCATGCTCTCCGCCGTTTACGATGTTCATCATCGGTACAGGAAGCGTTTTAGAGTTGAATCCTCCAAGGTATTGGTATAGAGGAATCTGCAAGAAATCCGCAGCTGCGCGGGCAACGGCCATTGATACACCAAGGATGGCGTTGGCGCCGAGCTTGCCTTTATTTTCAGTTCCGTCAAGTTCGATCAGCAATTTGTCGATTGATACTTGCTCAGTCACATCAAAGCCGATAAGCTCGGGTGCGATGATTTCGTTCACGTTGTTAACGGCTGTTAAAACGCCTTTTCCAAGGTAGCGGTCTTTGTCGCCGTCGCGAAGCTCAACAGCTTCGTATTCGCCAGTGGAAGCTCCGCTTGGAACCAGCGCGCGTCCAAAAGCTCCTGATTCAGTGTATACTTCAACTTCAACCGTCGGGTTACCGCGGGAGTCTAATACTTCACGTGCATAAACATCAACAATGTATGGCATGTTTGTTTCTCTCCTTTAATGCTTATTTTTGAATTAATGACGATCCTGTCATTTCTTTCGGTTTTTCAACACCCAGCAAGTCTAAAAGAGTTGGCGCCAGATCCCCGAGGATTCCGCCTTCTCTTAATGTCACGCCTTCTTTTGTGACGATGACAGGAACCGGGTTTGTCGTATGTGCGGTGTGCGGCTTGCCTTCTTCGGTAATCAGCACGTCTGCGTTACCGTGGTCGGCCGTAATAATCGCGTAGCCGCCTTTTGCAAGAATCGCATCAACGACTTCGCCGAGGCACTCGTCAACCGCTTCGATTGCTTTGACCGTCGGCTCGACTTTTCCTGAATGTCCAACCATGTCAGGGTTGGCAAAGTTGAGGATGATCGCGTTATGCTTTTCAGCCTCAATTTCTTTGACAAGCGCATCTTTTACTTCATATGCGCTCATTTCAGGTTTCAAGTCATATGTTGCGACTTTAGGCGAGTCGATTAAGATTCGCTCTTCGCCCGGGAACTTTTCTTCGCGTCCGCCGCTCATAAAGAATGTGACGTGCGGATATTTTTCAGTTTCAGCGATGCGAAGCTGCTTCAGCCCGTTTTGGGATAAAACTTCGCCGACTGTGTTGTCGAGATTGACCGGTTTGAATGCCACGTATCCGTCAACCGTTTCACTGAAATGTGTCAAGCAAACGAAATGAAGGTTTTTCGGATGCTTGTCTCCGCGGTCGAAGTCGCGGAAGTCGTCATTGGTGAACGTGTTGGAAATCTGGATCGCACGGTCGGGTCTGAAGTTGTAGAAAATGACCGCATCGTTGTCCTTGATTGTCGCAACAGGTTCGCCGTTTTCTTTCGTAATGACGGAAGGAATCACGAATTCATCGTAAATTCCGTTTTCATAAGAATCTTTCACGACATCGAGCGGATTTTGATATTTCGGTCCCTCTCCGTATGCCATGGCGCGGTACGCTTTTTCGACGCGGTCCCAGCGCTTGTCTCGGTCCATTGAATAGTAGCGGCCTGACAATGTTGCGATCTCGCCGACGCCGATTTCTTCGATTTGATCCTGAAGCTCTTTGATGTACTTCTCAGCTGTTTGCGGGCCTACATCGCGGCCGTCAAGGAAGCCGTGAATATAGACGTTTTCAACGCCTTCTTTTTTGGCAAGTTTCAAGAGTGCATATAAATGGTGAATGTGGCTGTGCACTCCGCCGTCAGACAGCAGTCCGAACAAGTGGAGGTTTGTGCCTTTTTCTTTCACGTGCTTCATCGCTGCAAGGAATGTTTCGTTCTGTTCGAATTCTCCCTCGCGAATCGCAACGTTCACGCGCGTCAGACTTTGGTAAACGATCCGGCCTGCGCCGATATTCAGATGGCCGACTTCCGAGTTGCCCATCTGGCCGTCTGGAAGACCTACCGCTTCTCCTGAAGCTGTCAGCGTCTGGTGCGGATACTTGTTCCAATAGCGGTCAAAGTTCGGTTTTTTCGCTTGGGCTACGGCGTTTCCGACGGTTTCGTCCCTTAGTCCAAACCCATCTAAAATGATGAGCGCGGCTAACTTGTTACTCATATTGACCTGCCTCCAATAATTGCACGAAAGACTGCGGCTCAAGGCTTGCTCCGCCAACAAGAGCGCCGTCGATATCGGATTCGGCCATATATTCTTTAATGTTCGCAGGTTTTACGCTTCCGCCGTACTGAATGCGGACGCTGTCTGCTGCAGTTTGTCCGAACTCTGATGCCACGGTTTTGCGGATGTGCGCGCATACTTCGTTTGCATCTTGTGCAGTTGAAGACTTGCCGGTTCCAATCGCCCAGATCGGCTCATAAGCGATCACGGAAGCAGCTACCTGTTCAGTTGTTAAACCTGCAAGTGCTTTTTTCACTTGGTCTGCAACAAGCTCGTTTGTTTTGTTTGCTTCGCGCTCTTCAAGCGTTTCACCTACGCAGATGATCGGAACGATGCCGTATTTAAATGCAGCATGCGCTTTTTTGTTGACCGTTTCATCCGTTTCAGCAAACATTTCGCGGCGCTCGGAGTGGCCGATGACGCAGTATTCAACTCCAAGGTCTTTCAAAGCCGCAGGGCTGATTTCACCCGTGAAAGCTCCGCTTTCTTCAAAATGCATGTTTTGCGCGCCGACTTTCAGATCTGTGCCTTTTACAGCTGATGTGAGCTTTTCAAGGAACAGTGCAGGCGCACAGACAACAGCTTCTGCTTTATCTGCTGCGGGAATGGAAGATTTCACTTCTTCAACGAAGCTGACAGCTTCTGAAAGCACTTTATTCATCTTCCAGTTACCGGCTATAATTGGTTTTCTCATGTGCTCCACTCCTTATGCTGTATATTTTGCTTACTTGTCGTTCAATGCTTTGACGCCAGGAAGTTCTTTTCCTTCCATAAACTCAAGGGAAGCTCCGCCGCCTGTTGAAATGTGGCTCATTTTGTCAGCCAAGCCGAACTTTTCTACAGCAGCTGCAGAGTCTCCGCCGCCGATGACAGAGTATGTATCATTTGCCTCTGCTAATGCTTCAGCGACAGCTCTTGTTCCTTTAGCGAACGCGTCGATTTCGAATACGCCCATCGGTCCGTTCCAAACGACAAGCTTGCTGTTTTTGATGACGTCGGCATATGTTTTTCTTGTTTCCTCGCCGATGTCAAGCGCTTCCCAGTCGCTAGGGATTTCGCTTACCGGCACGATTTTCGTGTTGGCGTCGTTTGAGAAATCGTCAGCAACAAGCACGTCTGTAGGCATGTAGAAGTTCACGCCTTTTTCTTTGGCGCGGTCCATGAAAGATTTAGCCAATTCAATTTTATCTTCTTCCAGCAGGGATTTTCCCACTTCATGGCCGAGCGCTTTGACGAACGTGTAAGCAAGACCGCCGCCGATGATCAGGTTGTCTACTTTCTCAAGAAGACTTTCAATCACGCCGATTTTGTCTTTTACTTTTGCGCCGCCGATGATCGCTGTAAACGGACGTTCAGGGTTTGACAGCGCTTTGCCCAGCACTTCAAGCTCTTTTTCCATGAGGAAGCCTGCAACAGCCGGAAGGTGTTCAGCGATGCCTGCTGTTGAAGCATGGGCGCGGTGAGCCGCTCCGAATGCATCATTGACATAAACGTCAGCCAGGTCGGCAAACGCTTTAGAAAGCTCAGGATCATTCTTTTCTTCTCCCGGATAGAAGCGGACATTTTCCAATACGAGAATATCTCCGTCTTTCATTTCGGAAATTTGCGCTTTGACGGCGTCGCCGTAAGCTTCATCCGCTTTTTTCACTTCTTTGCCGATCAGTTCGCCGAGGCGTGCGGCTACCGGCGTTAAGCGAAGCTCTTCTGACACCTGGCCTTTCGGACGGCCCAAGTGGCTTGCAAGAAGAACTTTCGCTCCCTGCTCTGTTAAGTATTGAATCGTCGGAAGTGCGGCGCGGATTCTCGTATCATCCGTCACTTTTCCGTCCTTCATCGGAACGTTAAAGTCAACACGGCAGAAAACAACGCGGCCTTTTACATCAATGTCTTTTACTGATTTTTTGTTCATGGCTTTTAGGAGATCCTCCTTTTAATGTTTTACAAGCCTGAAAACGGAAATCCCCGGGCGGCTTAAAGGCGCCGATATGGAAAAAGGGAAAGGGAGTGTGTGTCCCCTTCCCTTGTCCGCTTTCATTATAGCGCTTCTCTCATCAAGAACCAAGTCTGATTCTGGTTTCCGGATTAAAGACCTTGTTTTGCGATGTAAGCGGCAAGGTCAACAACACGGTGAGAATATCCGCTTTCGTTGTCATACCAAGAAATAACTTTAACCATGCTGCCTTCCATAACCATTGTAGAAAGAGCATCGATTGTAGAAGAGTTTGTATTGCCGTTGTAGTCTTTAGATACAAGCGGCTCTTCGCTGTAGCCAAGAACGCCTTGAAGTTCGCCTTCTGCTGCTTCTTTAAGCGCTGCGTTTACTTCTTCTGCTGTTACTTCTTTGTCAAGTTCAGCAACCAGGTCAACAAGTGATACGTTTGGTGTTGGAACACGCATTGCTCCGCCGTTCAGTTTTCCTTTCAGTTCAGGAAGTACAAGGGAAACGGCTTTCGCAGCACCAGTTGTTGTAGGAATGATGCTCTCAGCTGCCGCACGCGCACGACGGTAGTCTTTGTGCGGAAGATCCAGGATTTGCTGATCGTTTGTGTAAGAGTGAACAGTTGTCATCATACCGCGTTTGATGCCGAATTTGTCGTTCAGAACTTTTGCAAACGGCGCAAGGCAGTTTGTTGTGCAAGATGCGTTAGAGATAACATGGTGGTTAGCCGCATCGTATTTATCTTCGTTAACACCCATAACGATTGTAATATCTTCTTCACTCGCAGGAGCTGAGATGATAACTTTTTTCGCGCCGGCTTCCAAATGTTTCGCCGCATCTGCGCGTTTTGTGAAGAAACCAGTTGATTCAACAACGATTTCAACACCTTGCTCTCCCCAGCTTAGTTTAGAAGGATCGCGCTCTGCTGTAACTTGGATTGTTTGACCGTTAACAACAAGGTTGCTTCCGTCAACAGAAACCTCTGCGTCCAATTTTCCATGTACTGAATCATATTGTAATAGGTGAGCAAGCATGTTAGCGTCTGTCAAATCGTTAACTGCCACAACCTCAACTTCAGGATTATTTAATGCTGCGCGGAATACATTGCGTCCAATACGACCAAAACCATTAATACCGACTTTTACTGCCATGATGATTTCCTCCTTTAAGTAAATAAGAGATATTTAATTTATATTGAGGGAAGAAGCTTCCCTTAATAACTGTTTTGCGGCTCCTTCATCAGTGATCAAAACCGTATTGCGCGGCTTTTTGAAGTATGCCTCTATGGCGTCAGCTTTTGACGAGCCTCCCGCCACCGCAATGATGTTCGGGATCGAATCGAGATCCTCAAGCTGGATGCCTACGCTGTGCACTTTGTGAATGACTTCCCCGTGGCGGTCGAAATAGTAGCCGAACGCTTCTGCAACTGCCTCATTTTCTTCTATTTTCTTCAAATCTTCCTTTGGCGTATTTCTTCGTTCTGCCATTGTTTTAGCATCCCCGATTCCATGAATCACCATACTGGATGATTGAATCGTCTGAAGCACTTCTTTAATAGAAGGTTCCTCAATGATAGAAGAATATGCTTCTTTGCTCAGCTGCCCCGGCACAAATAACAGTTTGTATGTACCGGAAGCTTTCTCGGCCATATGGGCGCAAATCGTATTGGCCTGATTCCTGACGTTTTCGCCCAGTCCGCCTCTTGCCGGAACAAAAAGCAGCTTGCGGTTTTTCGAGTCAGGCGTCATCATTTCTGCCACGGCCTCAAGTGTCGTACCTCCGGTTACGGCGACGATATTTTCCCCCGTAAACCTATTTTTCATGCATGCGACGGCCGCTCTCCCCATCTCTTTTTTGACCCATGGGGACTGGTCGCTGTCTCCCGATACAATGATGACTTCGTCGAGGTTCAACCTCTCTTTTAATGTATTTTCCAAATGAGTTAAACCTAAAACGTCCTTCATCGTATCTTCGAGAACTTTCAGCAGGTCGGATCCTTCAGGTGTCAATATCATGCCGGTTGTTTTAATCTCTAGTAGATTTTGTTCTTTTAAAAACTGAACCTCCGCCCTTAAAATCCGCTCGCTGATGCCGAGGCTGGCAGCAAGGCTTCTTCTGCCGATCGGTTCAGTCAGCCTTATGTACTGCAAAATTTTGTACCTTTTCTGCATGACATCGAGAAGATCCGGCAATAATTTTTTCTGAGCCTGTATTAGTTGATTCATGCCAAAACGTTCCTTTCATCTCATCCTGGACGAATAATGTCCCGCAGTGACTGAAAACGTCCCACCTCAGCCAAAAAAAATTACTCCTGCTTACATTCCTTATTGTAACAGGGTTAAAATGTTTATTCAACTGTTAAGAAACAATTCATCGACAACATTCGCGCGAACGTTCACACTTCTGTTTTAATTATTGTTCCTGATAATTTCTATATTATACATATTTCATAAAAACGTGCCTCAATGAAAATTAGCTCTTTTATTTCATTCAAAGCTGTTCGATTTCTTCCAGGCATTTTTCTAGATTATATTGTAGCTATTTCAAAAATAAATATATTGCTAAAATACGTACTTACCAGCAAAAAAGCAACGGGCGGTTTTTCCGTTCCGTTGCTTTTTTGCGTTTATCCGTTTTTCCATACATCTGCAATGATTTCGAACGAGCGAAGTCTGTCAGCATGGTTAAATGTTTCTGAATTGATCATGATCTCGTTCGCCTGAGTCGTCCGGATGAACTCTTCAAGCTTTTCTTTCACACTGTCCGGCCCGCCGATGATCGTTGAGCTGAGCTGCTCGTTCACCATCGCTTTTTCGCGCGGCGTCCAAATCTGTTCCATATCATCTACAGGCGGCTTAAGCTGTGTCGGAGCGCCGCGGACAAGATCCAAAAACTTCTGATAGTGCGACGTTGCCAGGCGCTGCGCTTTCGCATCCGTATCGGCTGCGATAACGGTAACCCCGACCATCGCATAAGGCTCCTTCAAGACGCCGGGCTTAAACGAACTCCGATACAGTTCCAAGGCAGGCAGCGTATTGGCGGGCGAAAAATGAGCCGCAAATGCAAACGGCAAACCGAGCTCCCCGGCAAGCCGGGCGCTGAATCCGCTTGAACCGAGAAGCCAAATCGGCACATCAAGCCCTTCTCCCGGTATGGCGCGCACATGATTTCTTACATTGCCCGACGGCTTAAAATATTGCCGCAGTTCTTCAAGCTGCTCGGGAAAATCCTCCCCGCTGCTTATGTTTCTTCTTAATGCGCGCGCTGTTAATTGATCAGTGCCCGGAGCGCGTCCAAGTCCTAAATCGATTCTGCCGGGATAAAGGGATTCAAGCGTTCCGAACTGTTCGGCGATGACGAGCGGGGAATGGTTCGGCAGCATAATCCCTCCCGAGCCGATGCGCATTTTCTTAGTACCTCCGGCGATATAGCCGATCAAAACAGAGGTGGCCGAGCTTGCAACACCTTCGATATTATGGTGCTCAGCCAGCCAGAACCTGTGGTACCCCCATTTTTCGGCATGCTGCGCCAAATCCATAGATTGTTTAAAAGATTGTTCCGCATTTCCGCCTTGTACGATAGGAGACAGATTTAATACGGAATACTTCGTATTTTTGAAATGCTGTTCTGACATTGTCTTTCCTTCTTCCTGAAGTGTAGTGGTCATGTAATTAGACGATAACATAATCGTCCCGGTGAATAAAAGAAATTAGTTCGAAAAAAATCGAACTAATGTATAAAAAGCTTGCCTCCGCTGGGAGGCAAGCCCTTTTTTAAGAAGCGGCCGTTTGGCCGGCTGTCTGGTTTCTTCCTTTAAAGAAATAAGCAGCGCTAATGAGCAAATAGATCCCCGCCGTCACCAATGTAATGACAATCGACGTGGTCAGGATGACACCGATCAGTATGGCTGTCAGCGAAATGATTGCCACCCAAGTCGTATAAGGGAACCATTTGACATAGTAGCCGTTTCCAGCTGTTTGATTCCGTTTCCTCGATTTTAAATGGGCGGCGGCAATCAGCATCCAGATCACAAGGACGGTATAGCCGAGAGACCCCATCAAATATTCAAACGTTTGGCTGCCGGCAAATAGTGAAAACAATACGCCCAAGTATAAAAACGAAGTGCATAATAGAATCGAATAAACCGGCACCTTTCTCGCAGAAAGCCTCGAAAAGATTTTCGGCATTCTTCCGTCTGACGCCTGTGTATACAAAATACGGGAGGCGCCGTAAAGCCCTGAGTTCATAGAAGAAATGACCGCCAGTAAAATGACCGCATTCATCAAATGATCCGCTCCGGGAACGCCGATCATCTTAAAGACCATGACAAAGGGACTCTCCGACACCCCGTTCACTTGATTCCATGGAATCAAGCTGACGATCACGAAAAACGGCAGAAGATAAAAAGCAATAATGCGCGTTAACGTTCCCCGCACGGCTTTAGGCACAACCTTCTCAGGATTTTTGGTTTCCGCCAGGGTCACCCCGATAATTTCCGTTCCGCCGTAGGAATAGATCACGACAAGCATGGCTGTAATCAGCCCTCCGGCGCCATTCGGGAAGAAGCCGCCATGGTCTGTCAAATGAGTAAAGCCGACAGCCGAATGTTGTCCAAAAGAGAAAAATAACAAGATAAATCCGGATATAATAAAGACGACAATCACTGTGATTTTAATGAGAGCAAGCCAGTATTCCGTCTCGGCAAAGCTTTTGACAGAAAGCAAATTCACGCTCGTAATGACGAGTGAAACGAACAGCGCCAGCACCCAAATCGGCAGCCCCGGCAGCCAGTACTGCAAAAACATCGCGGCGACAACAGCCTCAGCCGCAATATTGAGAACCCACATTTTCCAGTATATCCAGTCCAAAAAATAAGCGGCATACGGCCCTAATATCGATTGAACCAGATCCCTGAATGTTCTGGCTTCGCTGTTTCGGACAGCCATCTCGGCCAGCCCCTGCATAATAAACAGCAAAATCACGCCGCCGATCAAGTAGGGGATCATGACCGAAGGCCCCGCCAAATCGATCGCTTTGCTGCTTCCTTTAAATAATCCTGCCCCAATCGCTCCGCCCAATGCCATCATCATAATATGCCGCGATGTCATCGTGCGCTCGAGCTTCTGCATGTCTTTCTCCATCTATGTTCACTTCCTCTATTAAAATAAAAAAGCTCACCGTCTCCCTCTTCAATTTGAAGATAAAGAGACGATGAGCTTTGAAGCTTACCGCGGTACCACTCTTTTTGATCCTATACCAAGAATCCAGCTTTGCGAAGCACAGCCATGCTGTGCAAACCTGTTAACGAAGGTTAATCGTAAAGTCCTCAGGAATTGATGTCCGTCCTTTAGCCAGTCCACTCCCGGGCGAGTTCAAAGGTTCATTGGTCTGCGTCTCACCTACCCGCAGCTCTCTTTGCCAATGCCGATCTTTTACTGCTCCCGTTCATTGTGTTTTCTTCTGCCTGAAATATATTCATATAATATACGTGCCGATCTTCACTTTGTCAACATCAAATCCGATGCCAAAAAATAAAAATTAAAATTTTTCTCTTTTTTCAAGGAAGATCGCCTTTTCTATTGGAAAATGCAAGGGCAGATATGCACAACTTTCATAATGATAGAGCATGAACCAAAAAAGGAAAATGTAAAAATCGGCAGATATCCCCCGAAAAAAATAGTTAAATTGAAATATTATTCAAACTTTACAAAATATTTTAACGATGATAGAGTGTGAACCGAATCATAACATCAGCTAAAGGAGGAAGAGAACATGAAAAAACTCTTGTTTATGGTGATCTTGTCCGTATTGACGCTCGTCTTTGGTTCATCGTCCGTAAGCTTTGCGAAGGACATTCCTGAAGACAGGTATACAACACCTACAGATGCTGAATTTAGCCAGATTAAAGAGATTTTAAACGAGGCTGATGTCGAAACCGGCAATTTGCAGAAGGATTACGGTGTGATCGTCAATGATCCTGCTGAAAAGGTCGGCGTCATATCGGACATTCCTGCCGAAAAAGATGACTGGAGCCATGTCAGCTTCCATTCTTACTATGTCGACCTCAACAGCGGCACACTCATTGCTGATGTTCAATTTGAATTCACGCAAAACGATGACGGTACATCAGAAACCGAGTACAAAAACGTAACAAACGGAGGCAGGTACTTCGTCAAAATGGATCAAGACGGAAATGTCATTGATGAAGCAACAACCGGCGACATGTCGATTTTGTGGAAATACTAGAAACCGAGCCGCCCCTTATGGAAAACGCCTTTATTCAAAGGCGTTTTTTTTGGTCGTATATTTAATGGATCTATCCGGTGGCGCCATACGGGTCAGCAAGATTAAAGACATGAGGCCCGAACAATGCCGAACTCATGCCTGTCAAAATCTTTCTGGAATATTAGCCCACCATAGTGTCAAGACACAACGCGTTCCTCCGAGCTGTCGATAAAGATGTCTTCAAGCGACGGTTCATCGACGTGGATTCTGTAGATTCCCACCTTGCAGTTCGTTAATACTCTGACGATGGCAGGAATTTTTTCTTCTGAATTGACGATGATCGAAATCTCATGGTGCTTAAATTGAACGTTTTCACCAGCTGACTCAAGAAATCGGTCGATCAGGCCGAAATGCTGCTCGGGAATATTCGAATGGCGGATGTGAACGCTTATGTTCGACATGAAATGCCTTCTTAACTCATCGAGCGTGCCTTCCATTAAAATGCGGCCGTTTTTCATGATCGCGATTCGTGTACAGATTTTCTCGATTTCATGCAGGTTGTGTGACGTCATAAATACCGTCTTACCTTCTTTTTGCAAATCCATAATCAGCTTTTGAATGTGGAGTGCCGATTCGGCATCAACACCTGATGTCGGTTCATCCAAAAAGATGAGCTCGGGATCATGGATGATCGCTTGGGCGATGCCGAGCTTTTTTTTCATACCGAATGAATACGCGCCCGCTTTTTTTTCAGTATGCTCAGTGAACCCTACCCTCTCTAAGACTTCTTCGCAACGCTCAGTCGATACGGTCCGTCCGTTCAGCTTTGCAAAATACTTCAAATGCCCGACCGCTGTCATTGAATCATAGAGGGTCAAATAATCGGGTAAAACGCCGATGCGGTGCTTGACGCTTTCAATCGAAGCTTCATTTAACAGCAGAAAACTGCCGGCTGTCGGCTGGATAATGCCTGTGATCATATTCATAAACGTAGATTTCCCCGCACCGTTGCGGCCGAGGAATCCGTAAATCTCTCCTTTTTCAACTTGAAGGTCGACATGGTTGACGACGGTTTTGGCGCCGTAGCTTTTCATCAGCCCTTTTGCCTCGATCACCACATTCATTATAAATCTCTCCTTTTAAACAAAACGATCGCACCGCAAAGAACGATGGCGGCGTAGACAAAGTTGATGAAAATAAAAGAACCGCCCAGTACGGAGTAATAGTACGGCGTTATATATTTAAACCAGGTGATCATGCCGTTCTCTGAATAAACAGCCCATAAACTGACCGCTGGAAAAACGAGAGCAAACACGATTCCGAAAAACATTGACACGGCGGGCCTTGAAATCACGATCGAAAATAAAAGGTTCAAAGAGATCGCAGCTGTAAGAAAAGCCATGCTGTCTGCATAACTCAGCCATAAAAACTCTTTTGAGGCGATCATCACCAAGGCATAAGAAACGAGCATGCAGAAAAACCAAAACAGCCAGACGCCAAGAAACTTTCCCAGAATGATCTTGATCCGCGACGTTTTCGTCACGAGAAATCTGACCGTCCGGGTATGGACTTCGCGGTTGATCATGTCATGGGAAAGCCCCGCGATAAACAGGAAACCGAGAGCAAACACGATAACGGCCGTTCCGATCGCGCCTGCATCGCTTCCTAAATCCAATTCCCGCACGACATCCGCAGGCGCCTGTTCAATCAATCCCGCAGTCTTATAGCTCACCCAAAACATAATAATAATGACAATAATCGACTTGATGCTTTTAAAAAGACTGATAAATTCGTTCAGACACACTGCCCGCATATGAGTCACTCCTTCACTATTCTCCATTATAGTGAGTGAACATTATCGGGAAATAATCTTATCCTTAACATTACCTTAAATTTTAATAGACTCTTTCTATCAGGGGTGCTTCTGTGGATTATAAATGAGATAAAAAATCTCGCAAGCGGCTTGGACCTGCGGCAGAAATGTGTATGCAGAGCCGGCGATCCGATAAAAATACCATTTTAATATACTATTTATAATCGGCAAAAAAAGCAGAACGATGCGTTCAATCTGTATGCGCCGGAATTGTCATATCGCATAATAAAAAAGATTAGCTCAGTATGAAGCTAATCTTTTTGCTATCGATAATTACCGGTCCTCCACGACTATATATGCCGCCTTTACGGGGCCGTGGACGCCGACTACAAGGTCCATTTCGATATCGGCTGAATTGCTCGGTCCAGTGACATAGTTGATGCAGGACGGGATGACTTCGCCGTCTGCAATCTTTTGTTTGATGATTGCGCTTGCTTGTGTCATCCGCGGGACGATGGTGCTTTTCGGGACGATCGCGATATATGTCGTCGGCAGCAAGCTGACGGAACGTCCTTTGTCTTTTGAGCTGAAGAGGACGACCGTTCCGGATTCAGCAAGCGTGATCTCGCTGAATGTCACGCCGATGTTAGCCTGTTCGGCTCGCTGGATGTTCTCATCTCCGGCCGCTGCATCCCATTCCCACACTTTCGTCCCTTCATTCGGCCACTTGTCCGTTAACAGGCCTGACAGTCCGTACTCTTTAAAACGGTCATCTTTCGGGATCATGACAGGCCCGCCTCCAAATCGCGCTGCTTGTTCATACAAGGCATCATGCAAGCCGATGACATCTGTTTCAATCAGCTCCGTGTGAATTTTCCGGCAGTGGTCCTTTAAGACGCCGACAAGCTCATCCTGTGTATAGCCTTGATATACCCTGTGCTGCGGCTGGTGGATATAATCGGGAACGGTGACGCCTGCAGAACGCCTGTTGCGGCCGAGCCTTTCAGCAATCCGGTTTAAAAAGCCGTCTTTGTTGTGGATTGTTCCGTTTGTCATTTGTCTTCCCCCTTCTCTTTCCGTCTGTCCTCAAACCAGTCGCGGAACCTTGACTTGTTCGGCGCGGGGAAGTCGCGTATCTGGGTCCACTGTTTTAACGGACCCGGTCCCTTCGTAATCTTGCCGTCTTCTTTAAACGGCTTCATGGCTGCCGGCGCCCATTTGGAGCCCATTTTGTAAAGGGATGGCGCAGAAGTTCCCAAGCCGAACGCTTTCATCGCCAGCTTTTCGGATATCGGCGCGCGCCCTTCTTTTTCAACGATGCGCTGCCTGTGCTTTAGAAGCAGCTCATGAAGCGGGATTTTCACCGGACATGCTTCAGAGCAAGCCGCACATAACGAAGATGCGTACGGCAGTTCTTTATAATCGTCATATCCGCCGAGCAGCGGCGACAATACAGCCCCGATCGGACCTGAATAGATCGAACCGTAAGAATGCCCGCCGACATGACGGTAAACGGGGCAGACATTGATGCAGGCCGCACAGCGGATGCATTGAAGGACGGACTGAAACTCCGTTCCGAGAATGTTGGAACGCCCGTTGTCAACGATGACGAGGTGAAACTCCTCCGGGCCGTCCGCTTCACCGGGCAGCCTCGGCCCTGTCAGCGCCGTGATATAGCTCGTCAGCCGCTGTCCGACCGCGCTTCTTGTGAGCATGCCGACGAGAACTTCAAACTCGTCGAATGATGGGACGATCCGCTCCATCCCCATCACGGTAATCTGCGTCTTCGGAATAGTCGTGACGAGACGTCCGTTTCCCTCGTTTGTGACAAGGCTGACAGATCCCGTATCGGCAATTGCAAAATTGCAGCCCGTAATGCCGATATCAGCTTCGAGAAATTTCTTTCTAAGCACGGCGCGCGCGTGCATGACAAGCTCTTCCGGCTTTTCGGTGTTGCGGTAGCCGATCCGCTCTTTGAAGACGTCGCGGATTTGCTCTTTGTTTTTATGCAAAGCAGGTGCGACGATATGTGACGGCGGATCATGATCATCGATTTGGAGGATGTATTCGCCCAAATCGGTTTCGACCACTTCGCAGCCGTCGCTTTCAAGTGCCTCGTTCATGTTGATTTCTTCGGTCACCATTGATTTTGATTTGACGATTTTTTTGCCGTTTTTCTTTTTCACGACATCGCGGATGTAGCCTGTCGCTTCTTCAGCCGTCTGCGCAAAGAAAACGTGCCCGCCTTTTTTGGCGACATTTTCGGCAAGCTGTTCTAGATAGTAATCCAGATTTTCCAGCACGTGCTGCCTGATTTCTTCGGCCAGAGACCGCCATTCTTCCCAGTTCCCGAGCTCTTTTGCCGCCTCAAGACGGCGCGCTCTCAAGCGCTCCTGCGCGCTTGAAACGGCCCCCCTCATAAACTCGTTGTCGAGCCCGTCTGACACGCGCTCTTTAAATTTCTGCGTTCCGATCTTCATTGCCATAACGAATGTCCCCCTCTATCTGTGAAATGACCGGATTGTCTGTTTATCTGCTGTTCAGCACTTCTGCGATATGCATGACTTCAATCGGCTTGTTCTTTCTCCCGATCCGCCCGCCGATATTCATCAAGCAGCCGCAGTCCGCCCCGATTAACACGTCGGCGGCTGTTTCTTCGACACACGCCACTTTCTCATCGACCATCTGTTCGGATATTTGCGACATCTTCACCGAGAAAGTGCCCCCGAATCCGCAGCAGTCGTGTTTGCGCGGCAGCGGCGTGAACTCCAGTCCCTTCACATGCCGAAGCAGCTTCATCGGCGCGTCCGTGACTCCCAAAAGCCTTGTCATATGGCATGACGTATGATAAGTCGCCTTTTTCTCGAGTGTCGCCCCGACGTCCTCAATCTTCAATACGTTGACGATAAAATCGGTCAGCTCATACGTTTTGTCAGCCAGCCGCTGCGCTTTTTCCGCCCAGGCCGGTTCATCCCGGAAAAGGTGCGGGTACTCTTTGAACATAAAAGCGCACGATCCTGAAGGGCTGACGACGTATTCAGCTGATTCAAACGTCTCAATCATCCGTCTCATCGCTTTTTTGGAATCTTTGACATAGCCGCTGTTGTACGCAGGCTGGCCGCAGCAGATCTGCCCTTCGGGAAAATCCACTTCACATCCGAGCCGCTCCAGCAGTTCAACAGTCGCTTTTCCGACATTTGACTGAAACATGTCAACCAAACACGTGATAAACAGTGATACTTTCATCTTGATCCCCTCTCCAACCCGATTAATCAGGTCATCTGATGACTTGGTTAGAAAACCCTCTTTCTCCATCTTACACCTTGGCAAAATTTTTTGAAAGGGGTTTCTTTTTCGTTTTCACTCAGGCCGTGCAGCTGACTGCTGCTTAAATAGCCGGCTCGTCGGCTTGTTTCGTTTCTTCAAAATATGAGGCCAGCACATTTTCCACATTTGTCAGATGATTGTGCATCGCTTGCTCCGCTTTTTGGCCGTCTTTTTCCTTCACAGCCTGATAGATGGCTTCGTGTTCCTCATAAAGGCGCTTAACAGTTGTATTCTTCGAGAACAGCCAAATTTTGCGCGTCTCCCTCATCGTCTCAATTAAGAGAGATGACACATGATTCATCAAGCCTTTCAGCAGATCGTTCTGCGAAGCGCCGGCAAGCGCAAGGTGAAACGCGAGGTCGGCTTTTTCGCCAAGTTCGCCGTTCCCGTCCGCCAGCTTCATATCCTCAAGTGCTTCCTGCATGCGTCCGAGATCATCCTCCGTGCGTTTTTGAGCCGCACTGGAAACTGCCCCGATTTCAAGTATTTTACGGACTTCGAGCAGTTCAGCGACATCTTTCTTTTTCATCAAAAGTGCAGCCGAAAGGGGGATGGAAATTTGCTCAGGCTCAAACCTTTTCACATACGTCCCTTCCCCCTGCTTCATTTCGACCATCCCCATCGCTTTTAACGCGGACAGCGCTTCCCTTACGGCCGAACGGCTGACCTGAAAGCTGTCGGCGAGCGCTTGGACGGAGTCAAGCTTGTCGCCGGGCTCAAGCTCTCCGCTTTTAATCGATTCAAGAAGCGCTTCCGCGACTTCTTCATATATTTTTTTCGTCTTGATTTGTTTGTATTTCAACTTTTTTCACCTCGTAACCAGACTGGGCATGATGCGCTATTTTTTATTATACCGTTCTTTCCGTCTGGAACATATAGACTTCGGCTCCATGCAAAAAAAGATTGTAATTTATGACATTGAGAAATATAATGCTAAATGATCAGTCTTATCATCATGTCATCAGATGACTAGATGAGGCTTTTTTGACGAACAAAGGGGGAATTGGAGATGGGATGGACGCAAGATTATACTCCGCTGGGGAACAGTTTGCTGCTCTCTTCGCTTGCAGCGCTTATACCGATTTTGTATTTTTTCTGGGCTCTGGCAATCAAAAGAATGAAAGGGCATACAGCAGGCTTGACGACTTTGCTGATCGCACTCGTGCTGGCCGTTTTCGTATACGGCATGCCCGCTCAGCAGGCTGTGATGTCGGCTTCGCAAGGCGCGGTTTACGGGCTGCTGCCGATCGGCTGGATTATCGTGACTTCAGTTTTTTTGTACAAGCTTACGGTGAAAACCGGCCAATTTGAAATCATCAGGAGTTCGGTATTGTCGATCACAGATGACCGCCGTTTGCAAGCACTTTTGATAGCGTTTTCATTCGGGGCATTTTTGGAAGGTGCGGCAGGCTTCGGCGCCCCTGTCGCGATATCGGCTGCATTGCTTGTCGGCCTCGGCTTTAATCCGTTGTATGCGGCGGGCATATGCCTGATCGCCAACACGGCGCCTGTCGCTTTCGGAGCGATCGGCATCCCGATTATCGCGGTTGAAGGGCCGACTGGGATTCCTGCGATGGACATTTCAAAAATGGTCGGACGCCAGCTGCCGTTTTTATCTGTATTTATTCCGTTTTATTTGATCATCATCATGAGCGGTTTCAAAAGGGCTTTGGAAGTGCTGCCGGCCATTCTCGTGTCGGGCGTCTCTTTTGCCGTTACACAGTATGTAAGCTCAAACTTCCTGGGGCCTGAGCTCCCGGATATTTTGTCAGCTATCGTATCGCTTATCGCTCTCGCTGTATTCTTAAAATTTTGGAAACCGAAAACGACATTCAGATTCTCACAAGAAAAGGAAATGGCCGCTGCAGCGGAGGCGCAGCAGCTTGAACATCAAAAGGCCTCATACTCGGCGGGGCAGATTTTCAAGGCATGGACACCGTTTTTGCTGCTCACGGCAATGGTCTCCATCTGGGGAATTCCATCTGTCAAACAGGCCTTGACGGGCCATTATGAAGGTTCAAATCCATTGCTGCTGTTCATAAATGATATCGGCGGCAGGCTGACGTTTGCACCCGGCGTGCCTTTTTTGCACAATCAAATTCTCGATGGTTCCGGAAAACCGCTTGAGGCTCTTTACAAACTTGATCTCGCTGGATCGGCAGGTACGGCGATCCTGATTGCCGCCGTACTGACAAAGTTTGTCACAGGCATGCCTTGGAAAGAATGGGGCGCCGTATTTACAGATTCGCTGAAGGAACTCGGCAAGCCGATATTAACGATCGCTTCCGTCGTCGGTTTTGCCTATGTCACCAATTCTTCGGGCATGAGCACAACACTGGGCATGTCCCTTGCGATGACCGGTTCAATGTTCGCATTCTTTTCTCCCGTTCTCGGCTGGCTCGGTGTGTTTATAACCGGTTCAGATACGTCGGCCAATTTGCTGTTCGGAAGCCTGCAAAAAATGACGGCACAGTCAGTCGGAATGGAGCCGGTGCTGTCTGTGGCGGCCAACTCTTCAGGCGGCGTCACAGGAAAAATGATCTCTCCGCAGTCGATTGCGGTCGCCTGCGCAGCCGTCGGACTGGCAGGAAAGGAATCCGACTTGCTTCGCTTTACACTGAAACACAGTCTGTTTCTTCTTTTCCTCGTTTGCATGATCACTTTCCTGCAGCATCATCTGTTTTCGTGGATGATCCCGTAAAAAAGCCGCCGGCGCTCGTGCCGGACGGCTTCTTTATTGATATCTCTTTCTTACAGACGAAGGCAGTATATTGAGCTGATCACGGTATTTGGCGACGGTCCGCCTCGATATGACAACGCCGTGCTTTTCGTTTAAAAGGTCGGCCAGTTTCTGATCTGAAAGCGGTTTCATTTTATCTTCTTCATCGATCAGCCGGCGCAGATGCGCTTTGACTGTGTGACTTGACGCATGCCCGTCAGCGGCGTCCTTTACCTTCGCCGAAAAAAACCGTTTAAGCTCGCAAAGCTCAAAAGGCGTCTGCACGATTTTCCCTTTGACTGCGCGGCTTACCGTTGATTCGTGAACGCCGAGGGCATCAGCGATCTCTTTTAATGTGAGCGGCTTCAGTTCGTCTTTCCCTTTTAAAAAATAATCTTTTTGCCGCACCATGATTTCCGCCATCACCCTCCGCATCGTTTCCCGTCTTTGCCTGAGGGCATTGTCGAGCCATTTCCACTGCTTGAACTTATCAGAGATATAAGCGGTCGCCTCGTCTTTTGACTGACGCTCTAAAAACGGCTCGTAAAACGCGTTAAGCTGGATGTCGGGAAAAGAACGGCTGCTGAGCTCAAGCACCAATTTTCCATCCTCTGCTGAAATGATTAAATCAGGCTCGACATAGACTTCGCCATCATCTGTGCCATATATCAATCCGGGACGCGGCGACAGTTCTGCGACAAGGTCTTGAATGTCCTGAAGCTCTGAAAGCGAAAGCCCCGCTCTCTCTGACAGCTCTTTCCATCCCTTTTTGGCAAACAGGTCAAAGTATGAGGAAATGACTTTTTCCGCTTTTGCCGTCTCCTTGGGCAGACGCTTTAATTGGATCAGGATGCATTCCTGTAGCGACCGCGCCCCGATGCCTGCCGGATCAAGAGTCTGCAGCTTGCCCAAGACTTCTTCAGCTTCTTCTCTGGTGACAGCCAGCTCGGAAGCGATAAAGGCGATGTCTTCTGTCACATATCCGTTTGGATCAAGTGATTCGACCAAATAGCTGAAAACCCGCTTTTCGCGGCTTGACAGCTGGAGATCGAGCGCCTGCCGTTTCAAAGCGCTTTTAACATCTTCACGGGAATGGGCCGTCTCAGAGCGGCTTATTCCTTCATTTTGCAAATGACGATTCGTTTTATGGTAAAATGATCGGGGAATATCGGAGTCTTTTCGTTCGATCAGGGGGTTTTCCAATGAGAGTTCATCAATCCGGCTGTTCAGCTCGGCCGACGAATACTGAAGCATATGAATGGCTTGGGCAAGCCCTTGCGTCAAGTGAAGTTTTGCCGTTTGCTGCTGCTGTACATGCAAGTTCATCATATCTCCCCTCCCACTATTAGTTTACACGATCGGTTCCGAACCGTATAGACTTAAAAAAGGAGTGTTACCATTGACAGAGCTTTTCTCCGTGCCCTATTTCATAGAAAATTTTAAAACCCATATTGAAATGCATCCAAATGAGGATAAAATCCACGCGATGAACAGCTACTACCGTTCAGTCGTTTCAACGCTTGTGCAAGACCAGCTGACAAAAAACGCCGTCGTTTTAAAACGGATTCAGCATTTGGATGAAGCCTACAACAAAGTAAAGCGTGAAGAAGCATAGCAAAAAAACCGCCTGTCATACGTGAACAGGCGGTTTTTCTGCTTCTGTCTGATGGTTTTGAATCAGTTTCGTATTCGGGATGTCTTTCATCCATGTATTGTAGTAATTCGCGTTTTTTCCGTAGGAGTTGTCAATCACTACGTTTTCTTTTCCGAGCAGGCACGATAAGATGTGGCCGTGCAGCCTTGAAGTAACGACTGATTCATAGCGGCTGAAGAAACGGATTGATTTGTCGACGAGGCTGTCCGAAAAGCGTTTCCAATAAGAAGCGATCGGCAGCGGATTGCCCGCTTTTTTGTTGAGGACATTGATCGTCTGCAGGCGTTTGATTCCGCGTTTGTCGCCTTCTGATAAGATGACGTTCCAATCGTACGTGTCCGGCTCCCCTGCTTTCTGCAGGCTGCTGTTGGCTTCTTTGTCGGTCCTGATCAACCGCAGAACGGACTCGGACGGCTTTTCGGCAGGTGCCGCGATCGGCCAGAGCTGGTGAGCCATATCGGGCATCATTTTGATGTTTTTCACCTCTTCGAAACGCTTGACGGCAAAATCGAATGATGCCTTTTCCCGCGTGAATAAGTGCAGATCCGGGTGAGCCGCCAAAATGCCGCGCGTTTTTATTATATTTTCTTCATGCTCATAATAAATCGACTGCGGCAGAATGACGATCCGGTTGTCCGGGTAATGTTCGACCACCCGTTCTCTGAACTGCTGGAAGTGAGGGTACAAGTCGCCGAAATTGCCGCCCCCCTGACAAACAATGATGGCGTCCTTTGGAATGCGGCGGCCCGGAATGAAATTCTCCGCATTCCATCTTTCGCGCACCTTGATGCCGTATGCTTCAAAAAAAGCTTCCGTTCCTTTCATGATCAATAGATCCCCGACGTTTCCGTATAGCGGGTAGTCCAAGTAAACGACTGATGAATGCCTTGGAATGACATCCAAAATTTCTGCCAGCTTATGCTTTAAGCTGTCCATGGAATATGTAATCGCCATGTTTAGCACCTCATTTATATTTAATCCGGTCGGCAACGATTTGAATTACCCGGTCCTGCTCTTTTCGCGTCATACTTGATCCTGACGGCAGGCAGAGCCCGCGCTGAAATAAGTCGCAGCAGACAGAGCCCTGGTCATCGTGCGGATAAAAGGCCGCGCCTTTAAAAAGGGGCTGTCTGTGCAAAGGCTTCCATAACGGGCGGGCCTCAATGTTTTCATTTGCGAGCTGTTCGATGATGTCCGCCGGTGTTGTTTGAATCTTTGCTGTGTCTAACGTTAATGTCGTGAGCCAGCGGTTTGACATGCCGGCCTCAGGCATGAATTCTATACCTTCGATACCGGAAAGCGCCTCCTTATAGCGCTCGAAAACCGCCCGTCTGGCATGTACCCGGTCATCCAGAACGGCGAGCTGTGCGATGCCGATTCCGGCCAGAACATTGCTCATCCGGTAATTGTAGCCCGCTTTTTCGTGCTGATAATGAATGGCTGGCTCGCGCGCCTGAGTGGCTAAAAAGCGCGCCTTCTTCAACGCGTCTTCATCATCGCTGACCAGCATTCCTCCGCCCGATGTGGTGATGATTTTGTTACCGTTGAACGAATAAATGCCGAAGCGTCCGAAGGTCCCGCTTTTTCTGCCTTTATAAACAGAACCGAGCGATTCGGCTGCATCTTCAATGACAGGCACGGCAAATCGATCGCAAATGGCCATAATCTCGTCCATTTTCGCGCTTTGGCCGTACAAGTTGACGACGATGACGGCTTTCGGGAGATTCCTGGCCCGCTCCGCTTCGTCAAGCGCCCGTTCAAGCGCCTCGGGCGACATGTTCCATGTATCCCGTTCAGAATCAATGAAAACCGGTTCAGCCTGCTCATATATGATCGGATTGGCGCTCGCTACAAACGTAAAAGAAGAGCAGAAGACCGTATCGCCTTTGCCGACGCCGAGCAATTTCAAGGCCAGGTGGATCGCAGCTGTTCCTGAGCTGACTGCCGCGGCTCCGGACGTCCCCGCATAGGCGGCAAGCTTTTCTTCAAATGTGTCGACAAGGGGACCGAGGGGCGCGATCCAGTTTGTCCGAAACGCTTCGGCTACATAGCGCTCCTCGTCTCCGCTCATGTGCGGCGGTGATAAATAAATTCGCTTATTCTGACTCATGTTTTTCACCCTTTTTACTGCTGTTATTTGATCATTCTTGCAGGGACTCCGACTGCGGTGCAATTATCAGGAATGTCGTGAATCACGGCTGCCCCCGCTCCCGTCACGCTCCAGCGTCCGACTGTCTTTCCGGGAATGACCGCCGTTCCCGCGCCGAGATGAGCGCCTTCCATAACTGTCACGCCGCCGGTTAACACCGTTCCGGGCGAAAGATGAACGTAATCGCCGATCCGATTGTCGTGTTCGACGATCGCACCTGTGTTGACAATCGCGTGGATGCCGACGTCTGCATCCGCTTGGATGACGCTCGATGCCATAACAACGGCGCCGTTTTGAATCCGGGCCGAACCGCTGACAACAGCAGAGGGATGAATCAAAACCGCATACCGGTCAAGCGGAAGACCAATGCGTTCATACAGCTGCTGTCTGATGCTGTTTTGGCCGACAGCCAGGACGAACTTCGCGTCCGGATGAAGCCGCGCAAGTTCTTCTGCGGCAGCTGAAGGCCCTCGATACAGACCGTTCTCAACATGAAGCTCCGCATACCGGTCATCAAGAATACCGGCAAGCTCCGTATCCGGCCGCTCTTTTACAAGTTCCCGAACGACTTTCCCATGGCCGCCGGCTCCGATGATCACCACGTTTTGCATCAGGCATTCCTTCTCCCTGTAAATTTTTCTGCTGTCACATGCCGGTCCTGGCTGACGCCTTCCGACTTCAAAACCTTTACGACAGTCAACAAAAGGATTTTGAGATCAAGCAAAAAAGAACGATGATCCACATACCAGACATCGAGTTCAAATTTTTCCTCCCATGTCACTTTATTTCTCCCGTTGATCTGCGCCCAGCCCGTGATGCCCGGCTTGACTTCGTGGCGTCTCCACTGCCGCTTCGTATAAAGGGGGATATACTCCATCAAAAGCGGGCGCGGCCCGACGAGGCTGAGGTCTCCTTTGATAACGTTGATCAGCTGCGGCAATTCGTCAAGGCTCGTTTTTCTGATCAGCCGCCCCGTCTTTGTCAGCCGCTTTTCATCGCTTAGCAGATTGCCTGCTGCATCTCTTTCATCAGTCATCGTTCTGAATTTATATAATGTAAAAGGCTCGCCATTCAGCCCCGGACGGGTTTGGCGAAATAAAACAGGCGAGCCGATTTTCCATCTGATGAGACAAGCCGTCAGAATCATGGCCGGACTGAGCGCGACCAGCAAAATAACTGACAATGCAAGATCGAAAAACCGTTTCGCTAGCACGAAAAACGCACCCCTTTCTTTTATTTAAAAAATCCCTTTTGAAACGGGAAGGATAGAGAACACCGGTATGCTTGCAGCTTCGTTGTGACAATGCGCCGTTCCGCTTTCGTCAACATGACGAAATAGGCAAACAGGCCGTAAGCCAACGTCGCAGCCAGTGCCGTGACAAACAAAGACAGCAGGCTGACGATCGAAAATAAGTATTGAAGAGCGTAACAGACAGCCAAAGTAAATGAAGCGCCGGCAACCGGCCCGTATATGCCTTTATAAAAGACCCTTTTTCTTTCACCCGTAATCTTTGATGCATAAATCGGAGTGAAGACGACGTTTTTCAGCGTTAAAGCTGCCGCACCGGCCAGCGCAATTCCGTAAAGGCCGAGTCCCGCCGGGCCGCTCAGCACGATGGCAAGCAGCAAATTGACAACGCCGAAGGCAACCGTGGTCAGCGCCGGTGTTCTCAGCTTGTTATAGGCGGTAAAGATGTAAAACAGCGGCGCCGGGCTTAATGAAACAACCAAATAGCCCGCATGTATCAGTAAGAGCCATTTCAAATGTTCGAATGAAGGGCCGAGCCAAAGCGACAGAAACGGGCCGGCAAGCCCCCCCAGAAGCGCCGCCGGCAAAGCGAGCAGGATGCCGTTAAACCTGACGGCCTGATTGGCATAACGGACGAGCCCTTCTTTGTCGCCTTTTGAATAATAGAGTGTAATCGTAGGTGAAAATACGGCCGCTAGCGTTCCCGAAAGCGTCCGCAACAACAGCGGAAACTGAATGATCGCCGCGTACATGCCGGATTCGGAAACCCCCAGCATCACATTCGCCACCATTAAATCGATTTGCAGAAACAGCAGGATGCCGACTTGGCTGACGGAGCTCCATCCTCCCGCCTGAAGCAGTTTTTTGCACTTTGCAAACGACATATCCCTCACCCGGAACGTAAACCATGGAATCAATCTCTTAAAGAAAAAGATCGACAGGATGCACGCCGAAGCGGTTGCGATGAGAGCGGCGAGCTGAATGTGCCAGATCTTCGGTGCAAACCACGCGAAAATCAACAATACGCTCAGAACGCGAATCAGCATTTGGATGGCTTGGATCGTGCTCGTAATATAGATTTTATTGGCGAAAAACGGACCGGCGGCAAACCCCGACATCACAAAGGTCAATAAAAACAGCAGGCTGCCGATCAAAAGCGCGACCTGCACATCCCCCAAAAGACCGGCGGGAACGCGAATGATCTGATCGATAAAAAACACCGTGCCGCCGAGCGGAAAAAACAAGATGACTGAAAGCACCAGTGATGAAACGATATAGGTATTCATATAGCCTCTCGCTTCATCAAGCGCTCCCCTGTGGGCGGAAACAGAAAAAAACCGGACAACGACCGCGCTCAGGGCGACCGTAATTATCGAAAAGTAATTGATCATATTCTGTGTAAGATGGACAAATCCAAACGCCTCAACACCGAGGGTCTTGATGACGTAAGGCGTCAGCCACATCGAAAACAGCACCGATAATAAAAAAGACGCCATATTGGCGCCGAGATTCAAAACAAATGTCTTATTCAAAAGGCTCATCCCTTACTGGGCAGATTTCGTTTAAAAAACAATTCGAGCAGAATCGGAATATTCAGCTTGCATAGCAATAAAACGAGCCGCTGGCCGATTAACAGGTTGCGGTTGCGGAGAGACGTGGCTTTGACGCACGACTGCACCATCCGGTAAGACAAAATGTCTTTAATGTGCCGCCTCACCTGCTTTGAAGGCTTCGGTTCCGCACAGGCATTGGCTAAAAGCATCGGAATTTGATGTTTGCATGTGTACGTTTCCAAATCGTCCGCACATTCATCCAAAAGCTGAAACGTCTCATAGAATCTCCTTTTCGCCCGGTACTGCCTTTTCAGGCTTTCATCCATGTACGGTTTAAACGGCGCCTCTGTCAGGCTGTCCGGGTTGCACCTGTACATGTAGTAGCCTTCATCGATCGCTCTCACTCGTTTCGCTGCATAAAAGGCGTACAAATTAAACGGCGAATCCTCTGCAAAACGAATGTCTTCAAAAAAGTACAGCTGGTTTTTCTTCAGCAGGTCGCGCCTGTACAAATTCCGCCACACATACCAGATGAAGCGGGTTTCGTGCGCCTTTTTGAGCTCGCGTTTAATATCCCAGCTCAACAAGAGGCGATCGGTCGGCAGCGGCGGCGGGAAGTAGGCGTCTTCCGTATCGGAATGTTTATGATACCCGCACATGACGATATCGAGGTCGTCTTTTTTGGCAGCGGCGTACATGTTTTCAAACATGGCAGGCAATACAAAATCATCACCGTCGACAAACCCGACATAATCTCCTGTCGCGGCTTGAAGACCGGCATTTCTCGCCGAGCTCAGCCCGCCGTTTTTTTTATGAATCACTTTCACTCTGGCATCCAGGCTGCAGTACGTTCTGGCTATCTCCCCGGATCTGTCGGGAGAGCCGTCATCAACAAGGATGATTTCAATATTTTTCAGCGTCTGCCTGCGCAGCGAATCGACGCATTCTTCTATATAATCTTCGACATTGTACATCGGAACAATGATACTGATAAATGGCTTCATTGGACATCACCCATAATTTTCCGTCTTAAATCTGCGAAATAATGATCCCTTGCCGGGGTCTCACGATGCGAGTCACCGGTCTTGACCAGCTCTTCGATTGCGCCGAGAACCTCTGCCGCATCGGGATTTTCCACAAGCTTCATCGAAGGAACGTCTTTCAGCCAGCGAAAGCCTTCAAGCACCTTATGATCAAAAGAGCGGATCACGACGCACGGCGTTCCTGTTATCGCACAAAAAATCATGCCGTGCAGCCTGTCTGTCACGACGACCTCCGCGCCTCTCAGCTGATCCCAAAGCCGGTTCAGCTCCTTCTCGCGGGACACGCGGCTGACCCTCCTGCCGATCGTCGTTGTAAAAGTTTTTGCACCGCCATACTCGTCGCCGACAGCCTTCAGCAGCTTTTTACGCTCTTCCGGCCTGAGAAAGCTTTCTTTATCCTCCCTTAAACAAACCAACACACCTTCTCTTTCAGACTGCTGTTCTTTCTTTAAATAAAGCACCATATCAGGCTGCTTTACAATCGTTTGGTTTGAGAAGTGCTGTTTCATAAATTGATAGGTTGTATCATCGCGCGCCATCATGAACAGCCGGCGATGGGAGTTGTAGATTTTTTTCGCCCTTTTCAGCTCTTTTTTGCCGCGGAGCGTCTCGGAAAAGTGCGCAGTTGCCGGGAGCTGGACGATTTTATAATGCTTGAATGTTTTGATAATGAAGCGCCTCGTCCATTCCTCATTGCGGTACAAATCCCCCATGTTTCCTCCGCCGATGATGAATACCATATCCTCGGGGTGGCGGATGCGCATGAGCGCTTTTGCATGTTTGTAAATATCGTTAATGCCGATTTCAATTAACTCAAAATCGGGAAACTCGTTTTCTATGAATGTGCGGCTTGCCAGGGCAATCGCATGATCTCCCAAATTATCATGGGACGGAATTAAAGTCAGAATGATTTTTTTCTTGCCTTTATATTGTTCAAAGCGCCTTAAACCCGGCGTTCCCATCACATATTCAGAAGGATATTTCACCTTGAGCAAAAGCCATTCTGCAAGATTGATCTTCAGTTCCTGAAAGGTCATTTCCTCACCGCCTATTTCTTCATTCTGTGCTCGATCATTTTCTGGTAAATGGCCGCAAATCCATACACTGCCGGCATCAACCGCAAGCGAATCAGCATAAGCAAAAGCTTCTTCTTAGAATCGAATGCCGACATGTCCACTGCGGAGATTTTCCCCCTGAATTCCGGACAGGCGCATATGCTGCGGATATTTTTATATTTTTCTATTGAAGGGTTTTTGTTTCGGCTCTTGCATTCATTTAAAATACTGATGCAGCCGTGGTTGACGATAAAGACGTGCAGCGCCTCCTTTAAAGCCGGGAGCTCTCCGTGCTTTGTCAGGCAGTCCAGGTTTGCTTCATAAAGAGCGAGACCGTCTTCAAACAGCCCTGCCTGATACTTTTGGACGATGGACGACAGGTGGACCCTGTAATGATAAAGCGGCTTAGTCACGAACGCCGCGGTATTCGCATATAGAAGGCATCTGAAGCTGAAATATTGATCTTCGATGTTTTCCAGCTCGTCGCGGAGCGGGAAAACGAGCTTATGCCGCTCAATCAGACTCCGCCTGTAGAGCTTGTTCCAGGAAAAGCCGCTTACTTTACCCTTTAACAAATCCTTCATAAATGCCTCTTTCGGCTTTCCTTCATAGTTCTTCCCGATGTCCGGGCAGACCGTTTTTTCGGTATCCTGAATTTCAACGGCATAATCACAGATGACAAGATCGGCATCCTCATCCTTCGCTTTTTCATACATAGACTGGCAATAGTCCGGCTCAATCCAGTCGTCGGAGTCGATGAATGCCAAGTACTCGCCTGACGCCGCTTCGATGCCTTTATTGCGGACAGCGCCGAGGCCCTGATTGTCCTGCTGAATCGTTTTAATGCGCCCGTCCTTTCGGGCGTAATGATCAATGATCTTCTGGCTTCCGTCTGTTGAACCGTCATTGACGATAATGATTTCAATATTTTTCAAGGTCTGGCTGATCAGCGACTGCAAACAATTCGGCAAAAAAGCTTCTGTATTATAAACAGCGACCAGTAGACTAACTGCTGGATTTTCCAATGTGATGACTCCTTTGACGAAATTTTTACAAGACCTAAAATGTCCGGTCTTTCCGCTATTCAACGTTCAAAAATCGTTCTGTACGGCAATACCGACGAGTCGAACGGCATGAGCATAAAGCTGTATAAGAAGTAACAGATCAAAATCAAAACATAAAGAAGCGCGTTTGATTTCGGTTCAAAAATCCGTACAAAATAAGGAACGAGAATCAGCTGATAGAGCCCGAAATAAATGTTGAACCTCGCAAAAATGACATCCTTTGTCGCCAAAATTCCGAACAGGAAACCGATCAGACAAAGGTTTACGATATAATCGACTTCGGGCCAGCGCTTTCTGAGCTGCTCCCTGAAGCAAAAGGCAAGTGCGAGCGGGAGAAGAAGAACGATGATTTTAATAACGTTCATGCCGTTTGTATTCTTCATCAGCCATTCTTCATAATGTCCGTATTGACTGTTTTCAAGCACGACTAGGAATACGGACAGAAATTTTTGATACAGAAAAGTCCCCGCCAAAAAGACGAGCATCAGGCACCAGAGGACAGGCGACCACGCTTTTCTTCTGACGATGAAATAAACCGGAATCATGATCAATGCCGAAGAATGAAAAAGCGAACAGATCAGTACAACGATCATATAGCGCACCAGCTTCCCATCGATCAGATACCGCACCGCCCAAAACAGAATGGCCGCCGCCATGTATTGGCGAATGCCGTTAAACGAAGCATAATAGTGAAACATGCCGATAAACAGAAACATGCTCAATTCAAACGGCCTTCCATACACATAAAGCGTCTTGACAATATAGATATAGGTAATCGCGGCAACGACGGCAAACATGAGCGCCGGATCGGCTGAAATCTGATTTAAAATCCATAAGAGTGCGGTAAATCCCGGGTCCGTCGACGACTTGCCTGTTCCGAAACCGAATATCTCCCAAATGCTGTTGTATTTTCCGGCTAATTCGTAAAGCAGCATATATGTGTGGTAATCCGTTCCGACCTTGTATCTTAAGCCGGCAACGATAATCAAAGACGCGAGCGGAACGACGGTGAGGATCGCATTCGGACGGTAGCCCGTCGGCAGCCTGTGATCTTCCCTGCCGTACATTTTCGCAAACCATGACCAGACGAAAACAATCCCCATATTCAACATGTAGACAGCCATACACTCACTGTCCTTCTGCTGCGGAGATTGAATAGATGTCCATCAGTCTCGCCAAATTTGCTTTTGCATCATAGCCTCTCTCAGCAAGGCTTCTCTCTATTTCCGGCCATGCAGGCTTTTTCGGCTGAGCAGCACGGCTGATATCCTCAGCCCACCGTTCAAAACCGGCATTTAAGCTGAGACGTTGCAGCAGGCCGAGTCCCAAATCGGTTTCTTCCGTAATGTTGTCTGATACAATGCAGGGGAGCCCTGACGCTTGCGCTTCGACCAGTACGAGGGGTAGCCCTTCAAACAAAGACGGCATGACAAATACATCAAATGCCTGCATGAGAGCCGGGATATCTTCGACGACGCCGAGAAACAGAATGTCGTCTTTTACACCGAGAGCAGCGGCTTTTTCTTCCATCTGTCTGCGCAGCGGACCGTCACCTGCGAACACCGCTTGAAAAGGTATGCCCGATTTCTTGCAATAAGCGGCAAGCCCGAGCAGAAACGCGTGGTTTTTCTGTTCAAAAAAACGGCCGACATGCCCGATCACCAGGGCGTCTTCTTTGATACCGAAGCTCTTTTTCGCATTCGTTTTTGAAACGCCGTTCGCTTCTTTGAACCGGTCAAGTTCAATCCCGTTTTGCAAAAGATGGACCGCGTTTTCACCCATCTTCTTTGCGCCGAATAAAAAACGCCCGGCATCTTTGCCGCAAGCGCACAGAGCCGTAGCACTGGAGAAAATCAAGCGGCGGAATGCAAGAAGCTGCCATGTATCCCAAAACCGGGGGTTAGGCTTCCAGGCCGTGTTGTGGGAATGGCAGACCCTGACCGGAACGCCGGCGAGCCTGGCCGCCAATGCGGCAAAGCCCGTCTGAAAATCCGTATGAGCGTGTACGGCGGCATAAGGCCCTTTCTCAACCAAAATCCTTCTGATGTTTTTGATGTAGGCGACAGGACCCGACCGACCGATGCTCGGTACATAAAACACCCGGCCGCCGCGCGTGATGATCTCCGGGTCGTAATCGCACGTTTCTTCCCGGTGGGAAATAAAATCAAATTGAATATGCCGCCTGTCTGTGTGGCGGTATATATTCATAATCATCGTCTCCGCGCCGCCGCGGTTCATTCCGCTTACGATGTGAAGCACCCGTTTTGGTCTCACGCTTCCGTCATTCATGTTTTACGACCCCTCCGCCTTCATTCATCAATCTTCTTTTATGATATCTGTTCATGATAAAAGGAGGCATAAGCCCCCTGATGATGGGTTTCATTGTATAAATATAGTCCGATAGCGGCAGCTTCAGCCGTCTGCAGGCGGCAAAGACGATAAACGCATTATCAATCGAGTAGCTGAGCTTTCTCCTTTTAAACGCCGATTCGTCTTCCCTTACTTTGTATAAGGCTTCCTGAAGGTTGTAGCCCGTGAAGCCCGCCTCAAAAAAACGAAGCCACAAATCGACATCTTCCATCCTTCTTGTTCTCCGGCCGACCCGATAGCCGTCCAGCGCCTCGTAGACTTCGGCTCTCATCATGATCGTCGCATGGCAAAACGGCGTCCCTTTCGCCATGATTCTCGGTTCTGGAGAGGAAGGAAGCATTCTGACGCCTCTAATCCCGTTTTCGTCGAAGGCCATCATGCCGCTTCCGACGACATGATAATGAGATTGCGATTCCAAAAACGCGACCTGCTTTTCAAACCGCCTCGGCAAAGAGATGTCATCTCCGTCCTGGCGCGCGATATATTTCCCGCCGGCGTATTGGAGACAGTGGTTTAACGAGGCAGCCAGCCGCTGATTCTTCTCGTTTTTGATCAGCTTAATCTTATCTGCGTAATGATCGGCATACCGCCTGGCAACAGCATATGTCCCGTCTGTCGAAGCATCGTCGCATATAATCAGTTCCCAATTTTTATAGGTTTGATTTAAAATTGACTCGATGCTCTCTGCGATCGTGTTCTCACAATTGTAGACTCCCATAATGACAGAAACTTTCGGCTTTTGACCCCCTATCATCCTTTCAGCCTCCTTTCAACTGTTTCGTTATCCATAAAGGAAGAGTAAATGCCCGCCATTTCTTTGACGGTGCGCTGCTGGGAAAAAGCGGCGGCTGTTCGTCTCCCCGCGTCTCCCATCTTTTTTCGCAAAGAAGGCAGACGGTACAGCTGCAATATCCGGTCGCTGAACGTTCCGGCGTCTCCCTGCGGAACCAAAAATCCGTTCACGCCCTCTTGAATGACTTCCCGGTGTCCGCGGTTGTCCACTGCAACGGCGGGCTTTCCTGACGCCATTCCTTCAAGGAGGTTCATGCCGAGCCCTTCCCTGATGCTTGAGGCGACAGACACGTCTGCAAGCTGAATCCATTCGTGGATGTTTTTTTGAAAACCGGCAAACATGACGAGCGAAGAAACGCCTTTTTGTTCAGCGTGATTTCGGTATTTTTGCTCCATCTGCCCTTTTCCTGCAAACACGACCTTTAAGTTCGGGGCTCTGTCTTTTAAAGCAGCCGCCGTTTCGATGAGCAAGGCCTGGTTTTTATTCGCGTTCAGCTCCGCGGGATATATGAGGATAAAGTCGTCTTCTTTGAAACCGTATGTTTTCCTGAGCAGCATTTTCTCTGTTTCACTGACAGGATGAAACCGCTCCGTATCGACGCCGATCCCGTGGATTTTTTCCGTGCGCAGCGCTTTTCGCAAGCCTTTTGCAAGGACGAAATCTTCTTCATTGATCGTAATCAGGCAATCGGTCAAAGCGGACAGCCCTTTTTCAATCGGATAATACAGCAGCCAATTTTTTAAAGGAGCACCTTGGCAAAAGTGGAAACCGTGAGCGGTATAGATCACTTTCGTCCCCTCTTTTCTCTGTTTCCGGGCCGCAAGCCTTGCCAGCACGCCTCCCATCGGCGTGTGGCAATGAATGATGCTGTACCGGTGTTCGTCAATGATTCGCGCCAGCTCCCGATAGGCAGCGATATTGCTTGCATTCAAAGGAGAACGCCTGATATCGATATCAAATTTTTTATCTGTATAGGGCAGTGTCATATCTCCTTTTGCGGCGATATGAACATTCCACCCCTGCTCTTTAAACCATTTTAAATACGGGAGGTGGAAGGCCTTGAAATGGTAATCCACAGTAGCGCAAAACAAAACCGTTCTTGTCATGTTCTTCCCCCTAGTGCGCTGTCACCAGCTTTTTCTCGTGCTGGCCGATCGCTTTGAACAAGCGTTCTCTCAGCTCGCGGTCTGACAAATACATAAATTCATCCATAAATGACTTCAGCACCGTCCATTCGACGTCGACCGCCTTGCCGATATGAATCTTCGGAAAAACCTGCTCTGCCAGCACTTCATTTTGATTCAGCAGCTCTTCGTACATTTTTTCTCCCGGCCGGATGCCTGTAAATTCGATTTTGATCTGTTCTGTCGTATAGCCGGAAAGCTGGATAAGATTTTTGGCGAGGTCGACGATTTTGACCGGTTCGCCCATATCGAGCACGAATATCTGTCTTCCTTTGGCAAGCGCCCCCGCTTGAATAACGAGCCTTGAAGCTTCCGGAATCGTCATGAAGTACCTCGTCATGTCCTGGTGTGTGACAGTGACCGGGCCGCCTTTAGCGATTTGTTTTTTGAAAATCGGAATGACGCTTCCCCTGCTGCCGAGAACATTTCCGAAGCGGACGGCGACAAATTTGGTTTTGCTCGTTTTGCCGAGATTCATGATCAGCATTTCCGCGAACCGCTTCGTTGCCCCCATGATATTGGCAGGGTTGACCGCTTTGTCTGACGATATCAGGACAAATGTCTCCACTTCGGTTTCGTCGGCGGCCTCAGCGACGTTTTTCGTGCCGAGGATATTGTTTTTGACAGCTTCTTTCGGGCATTTTTCCATCAGCGGTACATGCTTGTGGGCAGCTGCATGATAAATGACATTCGGTTTGTAGCGTTCCATCAGCAAAAACATTTTTTCTCTGTCCTGTATGTCCGCGATTTCGGGATAATAGGCGACATGCTTTCCGAATTTCTCCTTCAGTTCAAGCAGGATCGAATGGATGCTGTTTTCTCCGTGCCCGACTAAAATGATCGATTTCGGTTTAAATTTGCTGATTTGCCGGCAGATTTCCGAGCCGATTGAACCTCCGGCCCCAGTCACAAGTACGACGCGGTCCTTGACCGTATTGGAGATTTCGCTCGTATCGAGCTGGACAGGCTCCCTTCCAAGCAAATCTTCTGCTTTGACATCGCGAAGCTGGCCGACAGGATGTCTGCCAAGCAAAATTTCGTCTATTTTCGGCATGATTTGCGTTTTGACACCTGTTTGCGCACACGCCTTGTACATTTCCTGCATCTGAGTGACGCTCAAAGATGGAATGGCGATGATGATCCGGTCGATATTCCATTGCCGGACCGCCTGCATAATCTGCTCTTTCCCGCCTAAGACGGGCAGACCCATGATTTCAAGCCGGTATTTCGTTTTGTCATCGTCGATAAAGGCGACGGGCTTAATGTTCAATTCCGGCTTCTGCACAAGCTGTTTTGCAATCAAACTGCCGGCAGAGCCCGCTCCGATGATAAGCGCCCTTAGAGATCCTTTGCTTTCTTTGTTCACCTGTTCCCTGATGATGCGCCACATCATCCGCGATCCGCCGATCAAAATGAGCTGGAACAGCCAGCTTAAACATAAAAGACGAACCGGAACGTTTTGAAAGAAAAACAGCTCGAGGGCCGCCGTCACAAGATGGGACAATGTAATCGATTTAAGCAGCACATACAATTCACCGATGCTTGCATACTCCCATACTTTTTTATAAAGGTGGAAGCAATGGGCGAATAAATGCTGAGCGCCAAGCAGTATCAGTGAAGTCATCAGCAGCATTTCCGAAAGGTATAAATCATATGATGGCAAAATCAGCTGATATCCGATAAAGATGGACAGCAAAACCAAGTACGAATCGAGTGCGGTAATAATGGAAAGCCTTCTCCGATATGTCAATTTCCTACCTCCTAATGTATCTTTCTAGCTGATAGGATCTTTCAGGGCAAAATCCCATGAGCTAAAAAGATACGGGCGATTTTCAAATTTAAACCGAGCACGTAAATTAAATAAAGATGGGCATTTAACCCGTCCTCACGCCCCGCCATCGACGACTTGCGTCTAAGGCAGACAGGTAGTCTGCCCACGGTAGAGCCGAGTGCCTCCATCGGTAAAGGCAAGGAGACATCACCTAAAGCGGCTGCAGCCGCTTCATAAGATTACATGGTTGCGTAATTATATTGGCGCGCTTTCTTCACTTTCCGCCCGTTCAGCACGGCGCCGAGCAGTTCGCTTTTGGAAGAATTCAGCGCGTCCCGAGACTTGATCGCGTTATCAAGCTTTGTTTTTCCGCTGAGGATGACAAGAATGCTTCCATCCACCTGATTCGCCAATATTTGCGCGTCTGCGACCGGCAAAAGCGGCGGCGAATCAAGGATGACTAAATCGTATTGGTCGTACGCTTCCGCAAGCAGGTCCTCCATCGCCTGCGACGACAAAAGCTCGGACGGATTCGGAGGAATCGGACCGCTTGTCAGCACATGGAGATTTTCCGCCTGGCTTTGCTGGACGACATTTTCCAGCGTCGATTTTTTCATTAATACATTTGTGACGCCTGAATGGTTATCGAGCTCAAAAATTTTATGGATCGTCGGCTTTCTTAAATCTGCGTCGATCAAAAGGACCTTTTTTTCCTGTTGCGAAAATACGATCGCCAAGTTTGAAGCCGAGAATGATTTGCCTTCTCCCGGCAGGCCCGATGTAATGAGCAATGACTTGAACGGCTTCTCAAATGATGAAAACTCAATGTTCGTCCTGATCGTCCGATACTGTTCGACGATCGGCGTGTTCGGCTGATGCAATGCGACAAGCGCCGATTGATATTTGCGAGAGCGTTTTTTTCTAATACCCAAGCGGCTCACTCCTTCCTGCTTTTACGCGGATATTCATATCGGGGTCCCCGCGAAACAGACTTTTTTTATGCTTCATTTGCTCAATACTTCCCAAATAAATGAATCCCGCTTCCTTTTCGACTTGAGACGGTCTTGCAACCGTATCATCGATAAAGTCCAAAAAGAACGCCAAAGCGATTCCGGTCATTAATGCGGCGCCGAATGCCAGCAAAATATTCATTTTGTAATTCGGTCTGACAGGTGTCGGCGAATCGACTATTTCGGCTTTTGACAGGACGGTTACCCGATCGGTGTTCATAATTTGCTTAATCTCTTTTTTGAGCACCGCAGTTAAAGTGTTCGCTATATCGGCCGCCCGTTTCTGATTTTCATCTTGGACCGAAATATTTATAATCTCAGATTCGCTTTCACTGCTCGTTGCAATTTTTTCACCCAACCGGCCCGCAGAGTAAGGTAAATCAAGCTCTCTCTTGACTTGCTCCAAAATCACCGGGTTTTTCAAAAGCGCTTGGAATGTCCGTGTGTATTGAAGATTGATTTGAATATCGCTGTATGTGGCGCTCCCCTTTTTCTCCCCTACTTGATGCACCAAGATCTGCGTCGATGCCTGATAGACAGGTGTCAGCACATAGAACTGAATGATTCCGGTCGTCAATGTTACACCTATTGTCAAAACGAGAATAAGAACCGTTCTTTTTCGCAAGATTGCAATCAGTTCTCTAAAATCAATATTTTCTTTCATGCTTGACTGCCTCCTCAGGAATGCCGTTTGTTAATGATTGGATTATAAAAGAAAAAATTTGAATTGAAAAATGCTGAATTTAGCTATATAGTTCTTTTTAGAGAACAAATTCGTTCGTTTTCTTTTATTTTCTGTCGATATCTTAAATTTTTGAATTTTATAAAGAACAAATTATTTCTTATAATGAACAGGAAAGCGTTTTATATGAATGGCAAGGGGAAGGGGAGGATTCAGTATGATCGGAAGAGTCATCCGAATGTACAGAAAGAGAAAAGGCTACTCCATTAACCAGCTTGCTGATATAGCAGGCGTATCAAAATCATATTTAAGCAAAATTGAACGCGGCGTTCACAGAAATCCGTCAGTCGAATTCCTGAAAAAAATCTCCCGGGCGCTGAAAGTCGAATTAAAGGAATTGTTTGATACCGAAGTGATCCTTTATCGCCGGACTGAGCAGGAAGATGAGTGGAGAACCCATCTTGTACAGGCCGTGCAGGCCGGGATGAACCAGGAAGAACTGTTTCAATTCACACATCGCCTCAAGCAGAAAAAGAAAGAACGGGCGCTTTATCGAAACAGAGAGCTGACCCGGGCGAATATCGACGAATGGAGAGCCCTTATGCTGGAGGCCAAAGAAATGGGACTGACCGTCAAAGAAGTAGAAGCGTTTTTGATGAGGACAAAAAATCATTAATTTATCCTGCATTCATATTTTTTTTAGAAGAAAACGGGTGCTTTTGACTTGAACCATTCATCCGGATATAAATCCACATTTCCATTTCAACTTGCCGAAAATTCGGAATAATCGCATTAATAGATATCGCCCGATCATGATGATCCATGTCTATAGCTCCGTTTTCACCTGTTTGCCTTATTTTTTCATGGCAGTCTTTAAGAGACTTTTTGCTTATGTTTATATATAAATGAAGAAACTCGGATTTTGACCTTTCGCATCATCCTCCAATGCATGCAAAGTCTGTGTCTTGCGGCTTATATCAAGACCTTTGTCACGGCCCGATTCCTTGAATGGGGACGGAGCGTTTTTGTTGAATCCGCGCTGGCTGTTCGTTAAGATGAATAAAATGGAAGAAGGAGATGAAATCATGAAAGTATTAGTGCTCGCATTTCATCCGAATATGGAGCAGTCAGTTGTGAACAGAGCATTTGCAGACACATTGAAAGGCGCACCGGGCATTACATTGCGCGACCTTTATCAGGAATATCCTGACGAGGCCATTGATGTGGAAAAAGAACAAAAACTTTGTGAAGAACACGATCGGATCGTCTTCCAGTTTCCGCTTTATTGGTACAGCTCGCCGCCTCTCCTAAAAAAATGGCTGGACCACGTTCTTCTCTACGGCTGGGCATACGGAACAAACGGCACAGCGCTTCGCGGCAAAGAATTCATGGTCGCTGTATCGGCGGGCGCTCCCGAAGAAGCCTATCAGGCCGGCGGGTCAAATCATTATGCGATCAGCGAACTGTTACGCCCTTTTCAGGCGACAAGCAACTTCATCGGTACTACATACCTTCCGCCTTACGTCTTCTATCAAGCGGGCACGGCCGGAAAAAGCGAGCTTGCTGAAGGTGCGACACAATACAGGGAGCATGTGCTGAAGTCATTTTAAATGAGAAAAGCCCAGCTTATGAGCCGGGCTTGTTCCTTATACTTGAATCTGTTTCACTTTTCCCAATAGGAATAGATAATTTAAAATGGCAATGATGATCAAAGCAGCCGAAAAAAGGAGCGCCGGCACGAAAGAACCCGTTGCGCCAACGATGAAGCCGGTAATGATGGGTCCGACCACTCCGCCCATATTAGAGACTGTATTTTGAATACCGGCAACCATCGACGTCATATTTTTCGGAGCCACATCCCCCGGAAGCGCCCAGACTTGGGACGCGGCGACAGTCGTTCCCGATTTCGCTACACAAAGAAGGATGACAGCCAGGATAGCGGAATCTGCAAAAGCGGCAAAACCGATGCACGAAGCCATGACAAGCCCGATAATTAAAAACAGTTTCCGGACGGCTGTCAGCGACAGTTTTCCCTTTGCATATATCCGGTCGGACATCCATCCGGCTCCGACTTCGACGACCATTGCAGTCAAAAGCGGGAGAGACGCCATAATCCCCATCTCGATTAAATCCATGCCCCTTTCTTTAACAAGGTATGTCGGCAGCCATGTGATAAAGAAGTAAGAATTATAATTGATCATGAAAAATCCAATGCACATCGCCCATATGTTGCGATATTTGAATAGCTGATACCACTTCAGCGGCTGGCCGCCGCCCGTTTCTTCCATGTGAGCCTGCCCTTCCCGAATATGGGCCAGTTCCGCCTCATTGACGCGCTTATGATCTGCGGGATTCTCCTTAAAGAAAATCATCCAGACAATTCCCCACGCGACACCGACAAGTCCGATCAAAAGAAACGTCAGTTTCCAGTCAAAGACCGCTATCATCCAGGCGATCAAAGGCATTGCAACAGCTCCGCCAAACTTTGACCCGCTGTCAAAAATTCCGGCTACTGTCGCCCTTTCTTTTTTCGGAAACCATTTGGCGGCAATCCCCGCATTGCTCGGATATGCAGCAGCCTCTCCGACTCCCAGTGCGACCCGCAGCCCGAGCAGGGATTTGAAGCCTGTCGCAAGACCCGTCAGCGCCGTAGCAACAGACCACCAAACAACCGCAAAACCGAGCGTTTTTTTCTGGCCGTACTTGTCGGCCGCCCAGCCTGAAGGCAGCTGCAGCAAAGCGTACGACCAGAAGAAACCGGACATGATGATTCCCATTTGGCCGGGTGTCAAGTTGAACTCCTCGGTAATATAGGGAGCGGCAGCCGAAAGAACTGTCCGGTCAATATAATTGATGGCAATCGCAGCCCACATCATAAACGCGACAACCCAGCGTACATTTGACTTTTTTTGAATCGGGTGATTCAACATGTTATCCACCTCATCCCATTTGTAGAAAACGCTTTCAAATCATGATGCAGGGCATGAATGAAAACACATTCACAACCCGTTGACGACAAACTCCGGTTTTTGTTTGTCGATCAGTACACTAGCGATGTTTTTGACGCATATCATGCCAAGGTTCTGTACGGCATCTCGGGTATACCCCGCGATATGCGGCACGGCGATAAAACGGTCCAGCTCAAAGAGAGGGTGCTGCTTCAGCGGTTCGGTTTGATACACGTCAAGCGCAGCTCCAGCGATGCCCCCGCTCGCCAAGGCATCATATAACGCACACTCGGACACGATGCCTCCCCTTGAAGCATTGATCAGATAAGCCGTTTCTTTCATAGCGGCTAATTCTTTTTCACCGATCATGTTTTCCGTTTCGGCTGTGAGCGGCATATGAAGAGTGATAAAGTCGCATTCTTTCAAGAGCTGATCAAGCTCTGTAAAATGGATGTGATGATCGGCTGCGAATGCACGATCAGGAAACACATCATAGGCTAAAACAGTCATATTGAAGCCTTGCGCCCGTTTGGCGACTTCTTTTCCGATCATGCCAAGTCCGACGATGCCGAGTGTTTTGCCGTAAACGTCAGATCCAAAAATCCTCGGCCATTTTCCCAGCTTTGTCTCCCTGTCGGCTGCAGGAATCTGTCTTGCAGCCGACAGCATGAGACCGAATACAAAATCGGCGACTGCATGCTTGTTGGCGTTGGGGGCATTCGTCACCCAGACGTTGCGCTCTTTCGCAGCGTGCAGATCGATATTGTCGACACCGACGCCATGTTTGCAGACAATTTTTAAAGAAGGGAGACGATCCAGGACATACGGCGTAATCTGGTTAAACGCCACGATCGCGGCATCCGCTCCTTCTGCTGCTTCAATAAACTGCTCCTCGGTTATATCTGCAGGAAGGCGTTCCAGCGACATGCCCTTTTTTTCCAAAAACAAGACGGGATCGTCTGAGTATTTCGCAAATGACGGTGATGTACATACGACTTTCATAAGATGCACCAACCTTCTTTCATTTTTCTACGATTTGGGCGCCAGCTCAGCGGCTGACCGCAAAGCAGCGAGCATGCTTCTTTCATCGGCTTTGTTCTGCCCCGCAATGTCAAATGCGGTTCCGTGGTCGACAGAGGTGCGTATGATCCCGCCGTTTAATCCGACTGTAATGTTGACGCCCTCTTCCAACCCGAGGACTTTGACCGGTATATGCCCCTGGTCGTGGTAGCAGGCTACGACAAGGTCAACATCTCCTCTGACAGCTTTGTAAAACAGCGTGTCTGCGGGGTATGGGCCGCCGGCATCGATTCCCTCAGCTGCCGCCTGCTCAATCCCCGGAAGCAATTGCCGTTCTTCCTCGCCGCTTCCAAACAGGCCGTTTTCCCCTGCATGGGGGTTGATTCCGCAAACAGCAATTTTCGGCTGTTCGAATCCGGCTCTTGTCAATGTATCATGTGCGAGACGGATGACTTTATAGGTCCGCTCCGGCGTAATCGACTGAATCGCCTCGATCAGCCCTTGATGCGTTGTCAGGTGAATCACCTTCAGCTTTGGCGAAGCCAGCATCATGCTGTAGTCTGTTGTATTCGTTAAATGAGCGAGAATTTCCGTATGCCCCGGGTATCGGTGTCCGCCTTTATGCAGCGCCTCCTTATTTAACGGCGCTGTGCAAATCGCTTGAATACAGCCTTTTTTAGCGAGCTCAACCGCTTTTTTCACGAAATGGAAAGCGGCGTTTCCAGCTTCAGCCGATACCTTTCCGACAGGCAGGTTTTCAGGCAGCAGTTCAATATCGAGACAATCGATCTTTCCATGTACAAAACCGCCCTCGTCCGGATGCCCGACCTTGTTAATAACAACCTCTGATCCGATTTGGAAGGCGGCTTTTGTCAGCATTTTCATATCGCCGATGACGAGCGGCCTGCACATATCATACACTTCGCGGGACGTGAGGGCTTTTACGATAATTTCCGGACCGACGCCTGCCGCGTCGCCCATTGTAATGCCGATAACCGGTTTCTTCATTGTTTATCCTCCTTGTAGCTTGATTGCCGCACTTGCCATCACCGAACGCGAGCCAAAATTTCCGGCCTTTGTCACAATGTACAATTCTTCACCGGCTGCTCCCAGCGGAATGCCGGGCTCTACTTCGTCCAGCAATCGTATCTCATGAATCCGAAGCTGATGCAGCACTTGATATGCCGTGTCACCTCCGGTTAAGAACAGCCGTTTCACATGAAAAGCTTGAATCAGCTCGCCCGCAAATTCGCCAAGTGCACCGGACACCGCATTGCTCGTTTGAACTGGGGTGAGTCCGCGGCTTTCACCAATCTTCTGTGTCTCTGCCGCATTGTCTGAGGTGCAGAGGACGATGTGTTTCGAACGGCGCCGGACGTCCGCCGCCCTTTCCTTCAGCCGTTCGAACTCGTTTCTTTTCTCAGCTCCGCCGCACAGCACGCGCTCTGATCTCATTTCAATTTTTTCAGCCGCACGTCCGGCGAATAGTTCGTGAAGCTGTTCCCTCCCCGTCCGACTCATGCTTCCGACGACAAACATGATCGGCTGGTCGGAAGACGGAACGGTTTGACCGAGCTCCCTTTCTTTCAGATTGAACGCTTTGGGCAGACAGCTCATCAAGCCTGCCGAACCGGCCAAAATGATAGAATACGGCAAACTCTCCAGAATAAGCGCCAGCCCCTGCAGATCGGATTCGTGAACCGAATCGGCCGTCACATATGAAATCCCCTCCGCCCGAAAGCGTTCCAGCTTGTTGCGGACATGCCCGTGTCCGCGGCGGATGTCTTCATATGATAAATGCCCGCTCTTATTTCGAGTCTGCTTTTCTATTAATCTTTGAATATTCGACTCGGCTACAGGCGTTTTCGGATCGTTTGCCGCTTCGGTTTCTTCAAGCTTTACGCCGTTCACATAATGGATGCCGCCGATAACCTGGCGTCCGTTTTGAGGGTAGCCGGGAGCGATCAGCACAAAGTCCGGCTGAAACACTTCGTACATCGCTTGAAGCTCGGCTCCGATATTTCCTCTCATCGTGCTGTCGATTTTTTTGTAGACGATATCAAACGATTGCCGGGAGATGTGTTCACTGATGTTTTTAACAGTCGCCTTCGCCTCTGCGGCTGGCAGCGATCTGCTGTCCGTATTGAAAATAACGACGCCTTCCGTTTCCCGTCTGGTGAATTCGGCGTCGAGTTTGACGGAAACATCCATCCCGTAATGAACAAGCTGACCGCCGCAGTCGTTCGCTCCCGTCAAATCATCCGCGATGATTGCAATTTTCAAATGTCTTCATCCTTTAGTTGATTAGTTTTCGATAGATGTCTTTTATATTTTCCAGACTGAGCGGTTTCGGATTGTTATGAAGCAGGCGCGTCACTTTTGAAGCTGAGTCGGCTAAATCGTCCACGTCGCTTGCGGTTACGCCGAACGCTTTTAAATCCTGAGGAATATTCAGCCGCTCCGTCCACTCTCTTATTTTCTGCACAACGGCCTCAGCCGCTTGTTCGGCGGTCAAATCAGATGCAACGATTCCCATTGTTTCTGCCGCAAGAGACAGCCGTTCTGTAATGGCATCCATATTAAACTCCATCACATGCGGAAGGAGCATCGAATTGGCGACACCGTGGGAAATTCGGTATTTCCCCCCAAGCGGATAGGCGAGGGCGTGAACGGCAGCAGTACCGGCAGCCGTCAGCGCCATTCCGCCATACGTCGAACCGAGCAGCATGTTTTCTCTCGCTTGTATCGATGAACCGTTTTCATATGCTTCCACAATACTTGCCGAAATCAATCTGATGGATTCTAAAGCGAACATATCGCTGATCGGGTTTGCTTTCGTCGAAATGAACGATTCAAGCGAATGAGTGAATGCATCCATTCCGGTAGCCGCCGTAATCGGTTTTGGCAATCCAAGGGTGATGACCGGGTCAAGAATGACAAGTTTCGGCAAAAGAAGCGGACTGACGATGCCGACTTTCAATTCCTCTTCTGGAAGGGTAACGATCGCGTTCGGCGTCACCTCTGCGCCCGTCCCCGAAGTACTCGGAATCAGCACGGTCGGGATTCCCGGCTTTTCGACCAAATCTGTCCCGAGCAGCTCCTCGACCTTTTTTGAATTCGTTTGCAGCACGGACAATATTTTCGTTCCGTCCAAAACGCTGCCTCCGCCGATTCCGATGAGAATGTCGTATCGTTTCTCACGGATGCCTCTAAATACGTCTTCAATATTTTGTACGGTCGGTTCCGGCAATATGGCTGTGCAAACATCTGACTGAATGCCGATCTCTGTAAGCTGAGCCTGTACCTCTCCGATCGCGCCGAGCTTGACGATCGACGGCTGGGTAATAATCAGCGCCCTGTCCGCCTTCGGTACAATCGTTCGCACATGATCTTTCAGCCGGCGGATGGAATGTTCACCTGCAACGATATGACCGGCTGTCCGAAATTGATAATTCGCTGGCATTCTTGAAACCTCCCTATTTTGATTGATAGGAAGCAACCATTTTTTCGACCTCCAAAAGCGCCGGACCGGTCAGTTCTTTGACGGGCGCTTTCGGCGGGCCTACAGGGATCGAATAAAGCTCAACCGCTTTTTTCAGTGCCGCCGGGATCGTACCTAAACGAAACGTATCGCGAAGCGGCTGAAGCTCCATCTGGGCAGCCTCCGCCTTTTCAGTCTCACCCTCTGCCCAATGGTGGTAAATAGACGTTACGATATCCGGAAGCATATTTGCTGTTGCTGCGACTGCTCCCGCTCCTCCCGCTTGAAGCGTTTTCAATATGAGCGAATCGGTGCCTGCAAAAACGGAAAAGTCGTCATTTTTCGTCTGCTCGATATACTGTTGTATGTTTTCAAAGTTTCCGCTGCTGTCCTTAATTCCAACGATATTGTCCACTTTTGCAAGCTCTGCCACTGTTTCTGGTTCTAAATGGAAACCTGTTTTTGAAGGGATATTGTACAAAAGGATCGGAAGTGAAACGGATGCCGCGATTGTTTTATAATGCACCGCCGCTTCTTCCTGTGTCGGTGGAATAAAGAATGGCGTGATGACCGACAGCGCATCTGCTCCAAGCCTCTCTATTTCCTTAGAAAGCCAGATCGCTTCTTCTGTGCTGTTTCCTCCGCTCCCTACCATGACGGGAACGCGTTCGGCCGTTTCTTGAATGATGATTTCTGCAACTTTCAGCTTGTCTTCGATGTTGAACATATGAAATTCCCCGTTGGTACCCAACGCAAAAAGCCCGTGTACATGAGCATCGATCAAATGGTTTGTCAGCTGTTTCAATGCCGATTCATCAATGCTTTGATCTTTTGTGAGCGGTGTCAGCATAGCAGGATAAATCCCCTTTGGTACGAATCCCATGATTGCCTCCCCTTCCTATAAAGCGTTTTCAAAAATGATTATATACATAAATGTTTCAATAATCAACGGTATTTATCTAAATATTTTTATTTGTTGTTGCATATTAAAACAAAAAATAAGACACCGGTTTAGCCGGTGTCTTATCAATCTGACGATTTCAATTTTCTCCAAAGCGTCGTTCTGTTGATGCCGAGCCTTTCCGCTGTTCTTGTTTGATTGTTCCCTTCTTCGGCATAGATCTTTTGAATGATCCTTTTTTCGATCTCTTCAAGCGTTCCGGATAAATCGATGTCTTCTCTTTCTTCCTCGTTCAAGCGGCTCAGGACCCGTTCGGCGTCAGTCTTCTCGATATATACGCCCTGCGCTTCAAGGACACAGTTTTGGACCGTTTTTCTCAATTGGCTGAGGTTGCCCGGCCATTTCGCTTCTTCAAGCAGAACACCAGCTTCGTTTCGAAAGCCGACGATTTGTTTGCCGAATGCCTCATTGCTTTCCGCAATAAACAGATAAGCCAGATGCAAAATATCCTCTTTTCTTTCGGAAAGAGGGGGAACGTCCAGTTCCAAATGACAAAGCGCATCATATAAATCGCTTGAAAATTCCTCGGCGCGCCTGCGGGAAGAAGAAACGATCAGCCTCGGCCCATCATACGGTTCGCTGATCCGCCTGAGTAAAAGCCGTTGCGAGGACGGCGGCATGCGATCGACTTGTTTGATGTATAGCGTTCCTCTCCCTGAAAAGAATTCTTCGCTTTCACAAGCCTGTTCCCATTCTGCTTCAGACAGCAAACCGGCATCGATTTTTCGAAACGGCTCATGCTTGTCCTCCCCCTTCATATGGATCAGCCCGGCCAAGCTCTCTTTCCCTGAGCCGGGCGCTCCATTGATCCATACGGGTTCCCGCCTTGCCGAGAACAACTCTGCTTTTTTCAGCACCTTCTGCATCGTTTCGTTCCTTGATGTTTCCATATAACTCATCCGCAAAGGAGAAAGAATCGTTGCCCCGGGCAAAGAAGAAACGCGAACATCTTTTGCATTTTCCGCGGTAAATACGGTCAATGCCTCGTCTGATGCGAAAAACCTGCGCCCCGTGATATTCCATGTCCGCCCATGCTTTCGGAGTCTAAAATGGATGACTCCCTTCTTTTCCGCTTCCCCGATCAGCTCTTCCAGATTATCCAGCAAGCCGATATGTTCGGCAAATACGCCGTTTTGAAAAACCGGCCGCAATGTCTTGTTGTATACTGCATAACCGGTCTCGGCCTTTTGTAAAATGTGATACGGCACAGCGTACTTCTGCTTGATGCTCTCTAAAAAGGAATACAGTTTTTTAGCGTATGCAAAAGCTTTGGCAATGCTTTCTTTTCCGGATGTCAAAAGCAGTCCGTTTAAACCGAGCTGCTCTGCTTTCTCAATTGTGATCACATCGCCGATAATGATCTGATAGCCCTGTTCTTTGAGCTGAAGAAGCACCGGTTCAACATCGCGTTCGTCTGATACGGTGCAGGCGTCGATCCGAATATCCAAAATTTCGCACACCGCCGATGCGCCGTCGGCAATCATCGGAAATCCGACAATTGCCGCCTTGCCGGGATAGCCCTTGGCAAGCGTAAGCACACGCAGCATATCGTATCCCGACACTTCGATATCCACAACCGGAATGGAAACTTCTCGCTGGATCAGCTCAGCGGTTCCACCTCTGCTGATAATCAAATCAGTCCCGTTTGCTTCCGCTTGTTTCGCCAGCTCCACGCCCTTCTCTAAATCTCCGGAAGCCGCCTCGAATTCAAAATTCTCGCCGCCTGCCACTTGAACCATCAGCTCTTTCAGTCCTTCATATGGAGCAATTGCCATCACTTTCATATTCGATCACCTTTTGTTGCAAATTTAAACACATTATCACTATACCAAAAGGCAGAAATATTTGGAACCGCAAAACGAAGGCAAAATAAAAAGGCTCCATTACGGAAGCCATTTCCCCCCCCATGCGGCCATCTCTTTAAAAATGCTGTGGAACTCTTTACCTTTTTCTGTTAATTTATATTCTACAGTAACAGGAACCGTTGGGAACACCTTCCGGGAAATCATGCCGCTTTCTTCAAGATGTCTTAATGTGTCAGTTAATCCTTTCGTGTTGACGTTTCCCAAGTTCCTTCTGAGCTCGTTGAATCGCCGCTTGCCCTGAATGAGTTCGGCGAGAACTAAAAATGACCATTTACCAGAGAAAATTTTCAATACATCCTGAATTAAAGAAGAGCATTCTTTATGATCGACAGCTGAATTCATAGCAATTCCTCCATTGCCTCATAGCCAATTTTGACTTGATCCTACCATATGGACATCAGAGCATTCAAGAAAACGATCTTACGGTTTATTTTTATAAAGCATATATAAAAAAATTGCGTTCTTGTGGAGCCTTCCGGCGGTTGCTATGGTTATATCAAAAGGAGGAAAAACATGAAAAAACAATACGAGTCTTTATTCACCCCGTTTACTTTTAAAAACGGAATCCAATTGAAAAATAGGATCATCATGCCGCCAATGGGGCATTCATCCTCATTGCCGGGAGGATTCATTTCTGACGACGAACTGGTCTATTATGCCGCGCGGGCGACAGAAGTCGGGATGGTCATCACATCTGCGACAACCGTACAGCCCGGAACCGGATTTCCAGGCATCCCCGGAGCTGAGAACGATGATCAAATCCCTGGACTAACCCGGCTTGCAGCCACTTTAAAGAAACACGGAGCAAAAGCAATCCTCCAGCTCTTCCATCCTGGAGCCAAAGGTATAGAGCGGACGGTCAGCGCCAGCGCCGTCGCTCCGAATCAACCGAATGCACCGGTGCCGAGGGCGCTGTCTGAGCAAGAAATTCAAGACCTTATCCATTCTTTCGGCCAGGCGGCGCGAAGAGCGATAGAAGCCGGGTTTGACGGAGTCGAAATTCACGGCGCAAACGGGTTTCTCATCCATCAGTTCTTCTCTCCTTATTACAACCGGCGCAATGACAGCTGGGGCGGCACTTTAGAGAAACGGATGAGATTTCCGCTTCAGATTATAGAAGAAATCAGACGCGTAGCGGATAGCTGCCATAAGCCGTCCTTTATCATCGGCTACAAGTTTTCGCCCGAAGAGCCGGAAACACCTGGAATCACAATGGATGAAACGTTGTCTTTCGTCAATGTACTGCGGGAGCAAGGATTGGATTACCTGCACGTATCACTGGTTGATTTCCGGTCCTTGCCGCGCAGGGGTGCAGACAGATCCCGCGCAAGGATGGAACTGATCAAAGAAGCCGTCCAAGACCGTCTCCCACTGATCGGAGCCGGGCAAGTACACACACCGGAAGACGCCCTTCAAGCGCTGGAAACAGGAGCCGATCTCATCGGAATCGGGCGGGGTCTCCTGATGGATCCGGAGTGGCTACAAAAAGTTCGAGCCGGAAAAGAGGACGATATTCAAACAACCCTGTCAAGACATGATCAGCGGAAGCTCGCAATTCCAGATGCCTTTTGGGAAAGTATACCGATGTATATTGATTTCAGCGATTGACGATTCCCGCTTATACAGACTATAGATTCATATAAAAAAGGTGTCTTTCCGCTTAAAATCGGTGTCATTTGCATAAAAATGTATAGGAAAAGAGGAACTTAGACCAGTTGAGTCCCAGAGATGAGTATATTAGAATGATGGTAATTCAATATCGTCGGGATTGTTACTGTCTAAGCAGGCAAGACCTAAAATGTGTGAAGGGCGAAATCTATCTTTTGCCTATATGAACTTGCACATTTTAGGTCTTTTTTCTGTTCTTCAGGACAATGCCGCAGTTAGGAGGGATGATTGGGAACGTTCATGTTGTCAGAAGCAATCTATTACATATTGAAAAAGGGAGGAAATATTGATGAACATCAAAAACATTGCTAAAAAAGCGTCAGCCTTAACCGTTGCTGCGGCACTGCTGGCCGGAGGTGCGCCGCAAACCTTTGCAAAAGAAACGCAGGATTACAAGAAAAGCTACGGATTTTCTCATATCACAAGACATGACATGCTGAAAATTCCCGAGCAGCAAAAGAGCGAACAATTTAAAGTTCCTCAATTCGATCCGAAAACAATCAAAAACATCCCTTCTGCAAAAGGGTATAACAAAAATGGAGAGCTGATCGATTTAGACGTATGGGACAGCTGGCCGCTGCAAAATGCCGACGGGACGGTTGCTACATACCACGGCTACAATCTTGTTTTCGCGCTGGCGGGCGATCCGAAAGACGTCGATGACACATCCATCTATTTGTTCTATCAAAAGAAAGGCGAAACTTCTATCGACAGCTGGAAAAACGCCGGCAGAGTGTTTAAAGACAGCGACAAATTTGTTCCAGACGATCCGTACCTCAAACATCAAACACAGGAATGGTCAGGTTCTGCCACGCTGACAAAAGACGGAAAAGTCCGACTGTTTTACACAGCTTTTTCCGGCACGCAATACGGCAAGCAGACGCTGACAACAGCTCAGGTCAATTTCTCTCAGCCGGATTCGGACACGCTCAAAATTGACGGTGTAGAAGATCATAAATCGGTCTTTGACGGCGCCGACGGCACGGTATACCAAAACGTTCAGCAATTCATTGACGAAGGAAACTACAGCTCCGGCGACAACCATACGATGAGAGACCCGCATTATGTGGAAGACCGCGGCCATAAATATCTCGTATTTGAAGCCAATACGGGAACAAAAACCGGCTACCAAGGAGAAGACTCCCTATTCAACAGAGCCTACTACGGGGGCAGCAAGAAGTTCTTTAAAGAAGAAAGCAGCAAGCTGCTGCAAGGTGCGAACAAAAAGAACGCTTCGCTGGCTAACGGCGCTCTCGGAATCATCGAATTAAATAACGATTATACACTGAAAAAAGTCATGAAGCCTTTGATCGCCTCCAATACGGTGACAGATGAAATCGAACGGGCCAACCTCTTCAAAATGAATGGAAAATGGTATCTGTTCACAGATTCAAGAGGATCAAAAATGACAATTGACGGCATCGGTTCAAAAGACATTTATATGCTCGGCTATGTATCAGGTTCATTAACCGGACCATTCAAGCCTTTAAACAAATCCGGACTTGTTTTGCATATGGACCAGGATTACAATGACATCACGTTTACTTATTCGCACTTTGCCGTACCGCAGAAAAAAGGCGACGAAGTCGTCATTACAAGCTACATCACAAACAGAGGGATTTCGAACGAGCATCACGCCACGTTTGCACCAAGCTTTTTGCTGAAGATCAAAGGATCAAAAACATCCGTTGTCAAAAACAGCATCCTTGAACAGGGACAACTAACGGTAAACAAATAAAACGAACGAAGGAAAATGCCGGTGAACATCGGCATTTTCTTTCGTATGTCATCTTAGAATAAAGCGGGGAATTTTCTTGAAGAAGGCAGTATATAAGCGGATCAGCATTTTAACTGTTTGTCTTGGAATCTTCATCATGATATTTCTTTCAGTCCGGGAAACAGAAAAAAAGGGAGAATCTCCGGATACACCGGAATATCGTGCAGCTTTCCATTTGACAACCCCTGACAAATGGAAAAACGACCCTCAAAAACCCGTCTATTTCAATGGAGAATATCATTACTACTACCTCTATAACCGAGACTATCCGGACGGCAATGGAACAGAGTGGCGCCACGCAGTATCAGATGATCTCGTCAACTGGCAGGATAAAGGGGTTGCCATTCCGAAATATACGAATAAAAATGGCGATCCCTGGTCCGGTTCTGTCGTTGTCGACTCAAAAAACACAGCCGGCTTCGGCAAAGGGACGATCGTGGCGGTTATGACGCAGCCGTCGGCCAATGACGGGAAGGAAGAGCAATTTTTATGGTACAGCCAAAATGGAGGAAAAACATTTAAACCTTACGGTGAAGAGCCGGTCTTGCCTAATCCGGGCACCGTCGATTTCAGAGATCCGAAAGTGATCTGGGATGAACAGGATGATAAATGGGTGATGGCGCTGGCTGAAGGAACGAAAGTCGGCTTTTACGAATCGCAAAACCTTAAGGAATGGCGTTATACAGGTAGTTTTCAAACAGAAAATATCGGCATCATCGAATGTCCGGATCTGTATAAGATGCGGGCGGATGACGGAACATATAAATGGGTTCTTGGAGCAAGCGCCAACGGGAAAGGGACCGGCAAGCCGAATACTTATGCATACTGGACAGGCAGCTTCAACGGCAACGAATTTACGGCAGACGAAGCAGAACCCCAGTGGCTTGATTACGGATTTGACTGGTATGCGGGCGTGACATTTGAGGACGGCGAAACGAACGATCCGTACGAGAAACGCTATGCTTTGGCGTGGATGAATAACTGGGATTATGCAAACCGGACGCCAACATGGAAAGACGGTTTTAACGGAACCGATTCGATCGTCCGGCAAATTCGGCTTAAACATAAAGGCGGAGATCGATACAGCCTCGCCTCTCATCCAATCGATCAATTGGATGAATTAACCGAATCTGCCGATGAATTGGATCGCATCGAAGTGAACGGATCAAAAACGCTGCAGATTAAGGGGAATACCTATCAGCTTGAGGCAGATATCTCTTGGGACGACCTTAAAAATGCGGGTTTCAGGCTCAGAGAATCCGCGGACCGAAAACGCCATATCGATGTTGGAATTTCGGCTGAAGGCGGATATTCTTATGTGAACAGAGGATTTACGGGACAGCCTGACAGCACCCGCACCTATTTGGAAAGCAAAGCACCGTTTGATCCGGAAAAAAAACGGGTCCATTTCACAATTATCGTAGATCAAAACACTGTCGAAGCATTTATTGATGACGGCGAAACGACGCATTCAAACCTTGCATTTCCCGACATGAATGATACAGGCATCACACTCTTTAGCGAAAATGGAACGGCCGTCTTTGAAAATCTTAAGATCAAACATTTGCGTTCAATCCGCGATTAAACAACACGGGCGGCCAAGCGGCCGCCTTTTTTTGTGAAAGCGAATCATTACGCTCACTCTCCGAATACGACTAAAGTGTTCACAAAAAAACAAGGGCGGCAAATGCCAAACCCTTGTCTTGAAAACGCGCTCGGAGGGATTCGAACCCCCGGCAGACGTGGTACCGGAAACCACCGCTCTATCCAGCTGAGCTACGAGCGCACAATATGATTTTTTAACGTCAGCAATTCATATTATAAGGGCTGTTCTTTAAAAAGTCAATCACAATCTCCTGCTCGAAACAAAAAACCCGCATCATCATGATGCAGGTTTAGATAATACGGAAGCTATAATCTTTTGTTCGATTTCTTCATTTACTTCGTCCGTTGTTTTGACAAGGCAGATAATGCCGTCAATAAAAGGCCAAATGAATAATGTAATCCAGCCGAGAAGCAACATGGCTACAGCGTAGCCTTTTCTCTCGTCCAGATAAAATCTGTGAGCGGCAACGCCTCCGAGAAACCACCATAAAAGAAATACAATCAGCTTCGATTTCTTCTTATTTTGCAGCTCTGAAGCCACGACAAGCCTCTGCTGATCTGTCAGGTTACTCTTGTCCAAGTTCACATAACCCATAATTGATTTCCTTCTTTCCTATAAAATAAAATGAAGACCAATGGACTAATCTTAGACTATTGGACCTAAATTTTCTATACTTTTCTCTATAAAGTTGATATTTTGTTTGAGTTTCCTTCAAAATGGGAAAAATAAACCCAGTATGTCTTTTGGATGAAGGCGGCTTTTTGTTTGACCTTTATTGACCAAAAATGTATGATTAAACTACATACTTACCTTTTAAGGTGAAGGAGGAGCATTATGAATTTAATACCTACAGTCATTGAACAGACGAACCGCGGGGAAAGAGCGTATGACATTTACTCACGCTTGTTGAAAGACCGTATCATTATGCTGGGATCAGCAATCGATGACAATGTTGCGAACTCCATCGTATCTCAGCTTCTATTCCTTGAAGCCGAAGATCCAGAAAAAGATATCAGCATCTATATCAACAGCCCTGGCGGCTCCATCACAGCCGGTATGGCGATTTATGACACCATGCAGTTTATTAAACCGCAAGTCTCCACGATTTGTACGGGAATGGCGGCATCCATGGGTGCGTTCCTTCTTGCAGCCGGCGAGAAAGGGAAGCGCTACGCTCTTCCAAACAGTGAAGTCATGATCCACCAGCCGCTTGGCGGAGCGCAGGGTCAGGCGACTGAAATTGAAATTGCCGCGAAACGCATTCTTTCATTGCGCGACAAGCTGAACAAAATCCTTGCAGAGCGCACTGGGCAGCCGCTTGAAGTAATCGAGCGCGATACAGACCGCGACAACTTCAAAACGGCTGAAGAAGCAAAAGAATACGGCCTGATTGATAAAGTGCTTACACGCAATATCGACGCACAGAAGTAAACAGCCAAAAAGCTGCCGGAGTCACCGGCAGCTTTTTTTTACTCCAAATGGGTTGTCCCATTCGCTATATGTAAAGCTTCTATAAATCCTTCCACTTTTTCTCGAGGACAGGGTAGCGATAATCATTCATGTTCCCGATCAACTCCGCAGGGCTTGCCGAAGCATGAATCAGCTCAAGGTGCGATTTGTTCGAAAAGCCTTCTTGAACGCTGTATTCGAGCATTTTAAGAAGGGGTTCAAAATAGCCGTTCACATTGTAAAGTCCGATCGGCTTTTGATGGATGCCGATCTGCGCCCAGCAGAGCACTTCAAACAGCTCTTCAAACGTGCCGAAGCCTCCGGGCATCGCGATAAAGCCGTCAGCTAATTCACTCATTTTCGCTTTGCGCTCATGCATGCCGCTCACTTCGATCAGCTCCGTCAACTGCTGATGAACGATTTCCCCTGTAAAAAGGCCTTTCGGCATAACGCCGACGACTTCCCCGCCGTTTTCCAATACGGTATCCGCAATCACGCCCATCAATCCCATTCTCGATCCTCCATAAACAAGGCGAAGCCCCTTCTCGGCAATATAAACGCCAAGCTCTGCAGCTTTCTTCTTGTACTCCGGGTCCGCCCCCATATTTGATCCTGAATATACGCATACCGTTTTCACTTTCGCTCACTCCAACTCCATATATTGATAAAAGCAATTAACATTGTACTATATATTGTTTGTTCCGTGTGCGACAATATAATTGAATTTCTAAACGGGAGTGTATAACTTATGACAATCACAGACGCGGAGCAATGGACAAAGGCATTTTACAGGGAAAGAGGATGGAGCGAATACGGACCTTTCATCAGGATGGGATTTTTAATGGAAGAGGCTGGCGAACTGGCGAGAGCGGTTAGAGCATACGAAATCGGAAGGGACCGTCCTGACGAAGCAAAACGGCCGGCTGCTGAACTGAAAAAAGAACTGATCGAAGAAATGGGCGATGTAATGGGGAATTTGATCATGCTTGCCGGCATATACGGTGTTTCATTGGAAGACATGATGGATGCCCATCGCTGCAAACTGACGGAACGATTTGCAGGAGAGCATCATCAAGATCAATGACCGCCTTTACGGGGAGGCAGATTTGGAGCCTGTGCTGACAGACCTCATTCGTTCAAAAGCCGTTCAGCGTCTGAAAGGGATTCATCAGGGCGGGGCCTCTTTTCTCGTCAATCCCGCATGGAACATCAGCCGCTGTGAGCACAGCATCGGAGTTATGCTTTTGATCCGCAGGCTTGGCGGAAGCCTGGAAGAGCAAATTGCAGGTTTGCTCCACGATGTTTCCCATACGGCATTTTCCCATGTGGCTGATGATGTATTTAACATGGAAAACGAAGATTACCATGAACAGATGTTTCGGCAATGGGTCAAGCAATCTGATATCTCCGGGATTCTGCATACATACGGATTCCATGATGAAGACATCTTATATGACGAGCAAAAATGGACGCTGCTGGAGCAGCCGGCTCCTTCATTATGTGCGGATCGCATCGATTACACGCTTCGCGACTCTTTAGCCTATGGATTTGGCGATCCGGTAGAGATTGGACGATTTTTAGAAACTGGATTGACCGTTGCTGAAGGCGAAATCTGCTGCACTTCGGCAGAGCATGCCGAATGGTTCGCCCGCCTTTACTATCAAGAAGTGATTGACTTCTTTATGAATCCCCTCAATATATATGCGCTCTGTACCCTCAGCCAAATGCTGAAAGAGGCGCTTGACATGCGTGTTATTGCGGGGCGCGATTTTTTCAAAACCGACACGGAACTGCTTGCGATGCTAAAGCAAAAAGCGCGCTTCCGGGAAACGCTGGTAAAGCTCAGCACAGCGAGCAAGCGCGTTAAACAAGGCGACGAAGGCGATTTTACTTTTCATCAAACATTAAAGGTGAGATGGATCGATCCAAAAGTCGCTGTTAACGGAAGAAAAATCCCCGCCTCCACACTTTCAAAGAACGTCCTTCTGATGAAAGAAACGGCAATAGCCGCCATGAAAAAAGGCGCATATGTAAAAGCAGCCCAATAAAAGAAACCGCCTGCTTCAGTCCGGCCGAAACAGGCGGTTTTCTTGGTTATGTCACGTCAAATATTTGTTCAGGCCTGTCGACAAAATGCTTTTTGCCGATCTTATGAAACAGCCCTGTTTTATGAAGAAGCTCACGCGGCTGCTGCTGAAGACCCACGATCATCACTTTCCCGTTTTGCTGGTGGACACGGTTGACGATCGTCATCAGGCTGCCTTCTGCGGAAGAGTCCATGTAGTCTACTTTATTCATCAGCAGGATGAGGAGTTTTGGCGGGTGGCCTTTGTCCAAAATTGAATCCTCCAATGAATTCGATGAGCCGAAAAACAGCGGGCCTTCAACCGAATAGATGCTGACAGAGCGTTGAAAATGCTTTTCTTCCGCTGCAGCTGCCGACTGGACGATCGATTCAGACACATCTTTTTTAATGCGGAACGACTTGCTCATTCTGGCGATAAAGGTGATGATCGCCAGCAGGATCCCGGCCGCCACCCCAAACACAAGATCCTGCCAAACGGTTAAAAGAAATGTGACGACAAGCACGGCAGAGTCTGAATTTCTAATTTTCAAAATATTTATAAACTCTTTCCGCTCACTCATATTCCAAGCAACCACCATCAAAATCGGCGACATGCTTGCAAGCGGGATAAGGGAAGCGTATGGCGCAAACAAAAGCAGAACCAATAAAACGAACACACCGTGTACGATACCTGAAATCGGAGAAGCAGCGCCCGTTTTAATATTGGTCGCCGTACGGGCAATCGCACCTGTCGCCGGAATACCGCCGAACAGCGGTGCGGCGATGTTCGCAATTCCTTGGCCGACAAGTTCTTTATTGCTGTCATGCCTTGTCCCCTTCATATTGTCTGCCACCATCGCGGAAAGCAGCGATTCGATTCCTCCGAGCATTGCAATCGCAAGAGCGGGAGGCATCAGGTAAATGATTTTTTCCAATGACAACTCAGGAAATTGAAAGCTCGGCAAGCTGCGCGGAATTTCGCCGTAAGCTGATCCGATCGTCACCACCTGTTCGGGAAACAGCATCGTGGCCATGACCGTTGATACAAGCAAGCCTGCGAGCGCTCCCGGCACTTTCGGCAGAACCTTTGGCGTAAACAGCACAAAGAAGAGCGATACGACAGCCGTCAAAATGCTGTAAAAGCTGAGCGTATTCAGGTTGATGACAACCTCTCTCATATTCATATAAAAACTCTCATGCTTCTCGACATTTCTCAAGCCTAAAAACTTGGCGATTTCTCCGGTGAAAATAATCACCGCGATTCCGGCCGTAAATCCGATGATCACCGGCCGCGGAATAAATTTGATGATCTTGCCGAGTTTTAGCAGCCCTAATATGACCAGAATCACTCCGGCCATAAAACCGGCAATCAGCAGATTCTCAAATCCGTATTGGAGCACAATAGCGAACAGGATCGGGACAAAGGCCCCTGTCGGTCCGCCAATCTGGTATTTCGACCCGCCGAGAAGCGAAATCAAAATACCGGCGACAATCACTGTGTAAAGACCGTGTTCCGGTTTCACCCCCGAGGCTATAGCAAAAGCCATGCCAAGCGGAATCGCGACGACTCCAACGACCATTCCTGCTACAATATCTTTTTGAAACCGCTTAAGGCTGTATCCTTCAAATCTGCCTGAAAATCGTAACATTCAATCTATCCCCCCATTTGATCATCGCACTTCCGAAAGCGAAACGTCTTCACGTGAATAACCATCTTCAACAACATCCAAACGGCCGGTCTTTGGATCAATCACCAATCCGTGCACCGGAACGTCTGAAGACAAGAGCGGATGTTTCCGGATCATGTTCACACTGTGGCTGACGCTGTCAAAGCCCGTCATCCATGTGTCCAAATCGATGCCCGAATGCTGCAGGAGTTCGAGACAGCCATCATCGACACCCCGCTGTTTGGCCTTTTGAAGGATAGATGAAGCGTTCAGGCTTGCCATTCCGCACTCATGGTGGCCGATCACGCAGACTTCTTCAGCCTGCAGCTCATAGACAGCCACAAGAATGCTGCGCATGACGCTTCCAAAAGGGTGAGAAACAACGGCTCCCGCATTCTTAATGATTTTTGCGTCTCCATTTTTTAAACCCATTGCATGATGGAGCAGTTCTAATAAACGCGTGTCCATGCATGTCAAAATCACAAGTTTTTTCTCAGGAAATTTCGTCGTTTCGTAAAACTCGTACCCCTTTTCCTCTACAAAAGACTGATTGTGCTTCAAAATGGAAGTTAAAATCGCCATTTTTCTCTCACTCCTTTTCATAGTCATATGACCTTGATATTGTTACAGCCGAATTATAGCACATGGATTTCCGCTTTGGATTCGAATCAAAAAATTCACTAAAAATGTACTGAATATTTTTAAAAATCTAATTTTATATCTTTCTAAAATAATAAAATGTACGCTGTTCTTCACCTATAAAAAAATAACTGGAAGCAAAATGGAATATCAAATATTTGGATTTATAGTTATAAAAATGCATTAAAATAAATTAAAAAACTGAAATAAGATTCTATGATTTTCTAAATAACGATAATTGAGCTGATAGTCCTGCGCTAGCTGGAACAATCTTTGATTTTTACAGAAACCGTTTTTCCTCTATAATGGAAGCAGATGATACGCGGAAGGAGAATGCAGATGAAACCGTTTGTATATGTCACAAAACCGGTCCCAAAAGAAATCGAAGAGATGCTCGCTGAACATTGCGAATATGAAATTTGGACTTCACGCGAGCGTATTCCCAGAACGACCCTGCTCGAGAAAATCAAGGAAGCGGACGGCCTTTTGACCTCAGGAACAAAAATTGACCGTGAATTATTATCCAATGCACTGAAGTTAAAAATCGTCAGCAACAATTCCGTCGGCTATGACAACTTTGATATTGAAGCAATGAAAGAAAAATCGGTCATCGGCACCCATACGCCATATATTCTTGACGACACAGTCGCAGACCTTGCTTTCGGTCTGATCCTTTCCTCAGCTCGGCGAATCGCCGAGCTCGACCGCTACGTCCGCGAGGGAAAATGGACCAAATCAGAGGACGATGAAAGCTTGTTCGGATCTGATGTCCATCACCGGACGCTCGGCATCATCGGAATGGGACGAATCGGCGAACAAGTCGCCAAACGGGCGGCCTTGGGTTTTGATATGGAAGTGCTCTATTACAGCCGCAGCCGCAAACCCGATACAGAGAAAAAAACCGGCGCGGTTTATACGGGCTTTCATGAGCTGTTGGAGCGCTCGGATTTCATTGTTCTGGTCACACCGCTCACGGATGAGACATACCGCCTCATCGGCGAAGCAGAATTCAAAAAAATGAAACCGTCGTCCATTTTCATCAACATCTCCCGCGGTAAAACAGTTGACGAACAAGCGTTGATTCAAGCGCTGAAAGAAGGATGGATTAAAGGAGCCGGACTTGATGTATTTGAAAAAGAGCCGATTGAAAAAGACAATCCGCTCCTAAGCCTTTCCAATGTAACCCTTGTTCCCCACATTGGATCATCCACCCATGTCACACACGTCAACATGCTGAAAAGCGCCGTTCAAAACCTGATTGACGGTCTTCAGGGCAAACGGCCAAAAGATATAGTCAAAGAACTGAGATAACGCGCATCTTTCAGGCGCGGAACGTTTTGCCAAGCTCTCCTCCTAAGCCAAAATAGTGTCTGAAAAGATAAATCAAAGGTTCCCATTTTTGAGGATCGATGTGGTGTTCCCCTTTTAAAATCGCTTCATGTGCGTGCACATGAAGCACTTTTGTTTCAATGACGGCAAAATACGGGGAATGTTCCGGAATGCGAATGTTGACAGCTTCCGCTTCAATTTGAAGCGGGCAATCGGCGACTCTTTCAGGTTTCACTGCCAAGGAATCCGCGGCCGTAAATCCGCCGGCTTCAAATTTCTCCTTAAGGTAAGTAAAGCCGAGCCGCTTTTTTTCTTCCGGAACGAATCGTTTGCCGGTATAGGAAGCCAGCCGTTCTACATTTCTCCATAAAGATGAATCCGGCACATTGATAACGCATCCAGCATGCCTCTCTAAATTTTCCAATGCTTTACCTTCGGTTCCAATACCGAGTACGATCGAATCCCCGAGCGCCCAAGAAGATGACAGCGGGCTGAGATTCGTGGAACCGTCTTCGTTCATTGTGCTGAGTAAAATGACTGGTGTTCCGTAATATAAAATGCTTGGCTGAATAATTTTGCTGTTTTGTTCCATATGCGTCTCCTCCTTTTATGCTTTTATTGTAATTCTTCAATATTTCAATTAACATCGAAGTATCGATTGCATTTTAGGAGGAAGTGTAATGAACGTGAATCCAAATATCGCCGAGGTCGCCAAGCTTGTCACCGATCCGTCGCGGGCGGCGATTTTAACCGCATTGCTTGATGACCGGTATTATACGGCTACCGAGCTGGCCGGATATGCGGGAATCAAGCAGCAGACAGCAAGCTTTCACCTTTCCAAGCTGCTTGACGCCGAGATGCTGACATGCAGGAAGCAAGGACGCCACCGCTATTACAGGCTCAAAAACGGAAAGATTGCACAATCGCTGGAGACCCTGCTTAACATAGCGCCCCCTGCGGAAATTCGCTCTTTCCGGCAGTCAGCTGAAGATCGGGCGGTCAGAAAAGCGCGCACATGCTATGATCACCTGGCTGGATCGCTCGGCGTCACACTTGCGGATCGGCTCGTGGAGATGGGCGTATTGAAAGAAGAAGAGACGGCTTTTACAGTGACTGAAGAAGGGGAAGCATTTTTGAAAGAGCTTGGCATCGATGTCAGGGAAGTCAAAAAGAAACGGCGCTCTTTTTGCCATAAATGCCTGGATTGGAGTGAAAGACGGCATCACATTGCCGGCGCCTTAGGCTCCGCATTGCTCGATGCCTTCATCCGCATGGGCTGGATCGAGCGGCGCCCGCATACACGGGCCGTTGCAGTCACGCCCGCCGGCGCAAAGGAACTTTACCGCCTATTTCATATTTCCATTGAAAAGAACTGAAGAAATAGTTCTCGATCGTTTTCCGGCATTCCGGGAGACCAAATAGCATGCGGTTAGGAACCTGCGGCAAGCCGTTCACGTCCTCGGCTTTCATGGAAAATTTACAATAATATAATGATTTTTGGGCATGTTTTAAGGTACAATTCAAGATGATTGCAGACGGAATATGGAAATGAAGAAATGCGGCTGTTCAACCCCATGAAGGCACATTCTTCATGTTTATGTTATAAAGTCTAAAGACAGGGAGGACTTTATCCGTGAAAAAAATATTATCAACTCTTGCGCTGGGGTTTGTTCTCGCGCTGGGCTTTCTGGCGGGGAACCTTTTTACAAGCTCAGCTGAAGGGCCGCAGGCAGAAAAAGGCGGCACCGTTCAGTCAAATGAAGTCATCAATACATTTGAAGGTGTTGCCGACTATATTGTGAAATACGGCAGGCTGCCTGACAACTTCATCACAAAAGCCGAGGCGTCAAAATTAGGCTGGGATCCGCAAAAAGGCAATCTGGCAGAAGTAGCGCCTGGAAAAAGCATCGGCGGCGATATCTTTCAAAACAGGGAAAAGCTGCTTCCAGATGCATCCGGACGCGTATGGAGAGAAGCCGACATCAACTATACATCGGGATTCCGGGGGTCAGACCGGATCGTCTATTCTAACGACAGACTGGTTTATAAAACGACTGACCACTATAAAACGTTTACGAGAATGAGATGATTATATGAAACAAGTCACTTTAAAAGGAGAAAAGATCAGAAGTGTATCAGATCTTCACAAAGAATTAAAAGAACAGCTGGAGCTTCCTGACTACTATGGCGAAAATCTTGATGCGCTGTGGGATTGTCTGACCGGCTGGGTCGGCATGCCTTTGCTGATAGAGTGGAAGAATGTCGAGAAAAGCCGGATTTACTTGGGCGATCAAGCCGAGGCATATTTGCAGCTTTTTCGCGAAGCCGAAGAAACACTGGACGGCTTTCAGCTGAAAACAGAAGGATGAAACAGAAAACGAGCGGGCGCTTCAGACAGGCGTCCGCTTATATTAATTGATGCAGAAAATCGGTTCTTCAGTCAAAAAATGAATGAACGAAAATGGTTTGGAAATCTCCTGCATTCACATCCTCTTTCGTCAAACCGCCCCCTGTCTGCTTTGTGAAGTGATCCTTCGTCAAAATTAACTTTCCGTCCTTTATCAGCTTGGAAGCGAGCGGGTTTTTATTAAAAGGCGACGCCTCCTCATCGAAAATTGCATCCCGCACGCATGTAAGCACAGCTTCATCGATTGGCGTCAGCGAAAATGCATAGCCGATCTGCCACCCATCTCCCTTATCCATTTCAAGAAGGTAATCTCCTTTATCCGTCTTTGTTTCCCTGACACGGTAAGCTCCTGTTTTTGAGGGGACAGGTTCACCTGAGAACGGAACGGGTGCAAGCGGCAGGTTGATGCCGAATCCAGTGTCCAGCAGATAGGTTTCATCACCTTCCCGCAGAATTACGGCGACATGCGTTCCCGTCAGCGCCCACGCCTGCTCTTTTGCATTAAATACCGTTCCGCGGACCATGTGAACGGAAAAGCCGAGCTCTGTCAGCACATAGTAAAGAAAAGCGTTCAAATCATAGCATAAACCGCCCCTTTTATTGTTCAGCAAGGCTTCCGTCAGCTCTGTTTTCGTCATCGAAATCCGTTCGTTTCTTAAAACCGCGCCATTTTCAAATGGAAACTGCAAAGCCAGCAGCGATAAAAACTCGGGCAAGTCGGCAAATGTCACCTGCTGACCTGGCTTGTATCCAATCCTCTTAAACAGCGAATCGAGCATCGTCGTCATCGGTAATTCTCCTTCCGCTTATCAATGAGAAAAAGCCAAACCTCATAAAGGTTTAGCTTCTTTCTCTTGAACATATGCAGTCAGTGCATCAAGGGCATCTTGTTCATCGGATCCGTCAGCGATCAGCGTGACTTCCGATCCGGAGCTGACAGCAAGGCTCATCAGCCCCATGATGCTTTTGGCATTCACTTTTTTATCTCCCTTTTCCAGAAAAATATCTGATTGAAAACGGTTGGCTTCTTGAACAAACAATGCCGCTGGGCGCGCTTGAAGCCCTGTTTTTAAAAGAACTTCCACTTTTTGTTGAACCATACGATCTCCCCCATTCCCTATTTTAAAGAGACAGATTGTCCTGAACGCAGCTGCTCAGCTATTTCATCCAGTTTCCTAAGTCGGTGGTTGATGCCCGATTTGCTGATTTTTCCGCTCGACACCATTTCCCCGAGTTCCTTTAATGTTACTTCCTGATAATCAATGCGGAGCTGAGCGATTTCCCTCAGCTTTTCCGGCAGCGCATCAAGCCCGATTCTTTCGTCGATCAGCTTGATGTTTTCCACCTGCCGCAGAGAAGCGCCGATCGTTTTGTTTAAATTGGCGGTCTCGCAATTGACGAGCCGGTTGACCGAGTTTCTCATATCGCGCACGATCCGGACGTCTTCAAAGCGGAGCAGCGAATTATGCGCGCCGATCACATTCAAAAACTCGGTGATTTTTTCGGCTTCCTTCAGATACGTGATGTATCCCTTTTTCCGCTCAAGCGTTTTGCTGTTTAAATGGAACTGATTCATGAGCCTGCACAATGAATCATTATGCTCTTTGTACAGCGAAAAAATCTCGAGGTGGTAAGAAGATGTCTCGGGATTGTTGACAGAACCCCCGGCTAAAAATGCCCCTCTCATATAAGACCGTTTGCAGCATCGTTTTTTGACTAAGTCTTCGGAGATGTTTCTGGCAATGACAAAGTTGTCTCCGAGTATTTTCAAGTCCTCGAGAATCGGCTTGGCATTTTCGATCAGGCGTACGATGTAGACATTGTTTTTTTTCAGTCTCATTTTCTTTCGAACGAGCAGTTCAACGGAAACATCGTATTGTTTCTTCAGCAATGTGTAAATTCTTCTGGCGATGGCCGCGTTCTCGGTCTGGACGTCGAGAACCACTTTTCGGTTTGAGAAAGACAATGAACCGTTCATCCGAATGAGGGCAGAGAGCTCTGCTTTCGCGCAGCAATCCTTTACTTCAAGGTTTGTAAGTTCTTTTTTCGTTTCCGATGCAAATGACATATTATAGACACCCCCATTCCAAGGCCTGCTATTCTTTTAACAAATCAACAAGTAGCGAAGCGACTTTATGTGTATCATGACGGATCACGCCATTCTCGTATGTCACAATCTGATCTTTGATGACCTCAAGCCCCATCGCAGACAGATCATCAATATTAAACTGGACGGGCTGTGCCTGCTCCTTCGCATAGCGTTCCCGAATGTCGTCCGGGATTTCCTCATTGTTGACGAGGATCGTATCGATAAACGGACCGCCCATATGCTGGTTAAGCGCTTTTACATGGTCTGCCGCACTGTAGTACAGCGTTTCTCCCGGCTGGGTCATTACATTGCAAATATAAACTTTTTTTGCCGGGGCGTTTAATATCTCTTCCCTTATCTTCGGAACGAGAAGGTTCGGCAAGATGCTCGTATACAGGCTTCCGGGGCCGAGAATAATCAGGTCGGCGCCGCGGATCACGTCAATCGTTTCCGGAACGGGTTCGATTTTTTCAGGGGTTAAAAACACCCGTTTAATCCGCTTCCCGTAAGACGGAATCGTCGATTCCCCTGATATGATCTGTCCGTCATCCATTTCCGCATGAAGGACAACGCTGGTATTGGCCGCGGGCAGAACCCTTCCTCTCACATTTAAGACTTTGCTCATTTCAGTGACGGCGTGAAAGAAATCACCGGTTATATTCGTCATCGCCGCCAAAATCAAATTTCCCAATGAATGGCCGATTAAATCGCCGCCTTTAGAGAAGCGGTGCTGGAACAGGTCTTCAACAAGCGGTTCGACGTCAGACAGTGCAGCGAGGACATTTCTGACGTCCCCCGGCGGGGGAATTTTCAGCTCGTCGCGCAGCCTCCCCGAGCTTCCGCCGTCATCTGCGACTGTCACAATCGCCGTGATGTCTACCGGCTGCTGCTTCAATCCTCTGAGCAGTACCGAAAGGCCAGTTCCTCCGCCAAAGATTGCGATTTTTTTCTGATCTGCCATGCTATTTTCTGCTTTTCTTCTCGATGTCCCGGTGAGTAACATGAGTATAGTAGTCCTTTTTAAAATAATCGGCAAGGTATTCAGCCAGCGTCACAGAACGATGCTGTCCGCCGGTGCAGCCAATCGCGATGACAAGCTGGCTTTTTCCTTCTCGCTTGTATGACGGAAGCATAAAGCTCAGCAGCTCGGTCAATTTTTCAAGAAACTTTTGCGTTTCGTTCCATTTCATCACATATGAAGATACTTCCTGGTCTTTCCCCGTCAGCGGCCTCATGCTGTCGATATAGTACGGATTGGGAAGGAACCTTACGTCGAACACTAGATCAGCGTCGATCGGCAATCCGTATTTAAACCCGAATGACATCACATTCACAGTAAAGGTATGTCCGTGATCTGCCGCAAAATGCTGGACGATTTTTTCGCGCAGGTCTTTCGGCTTCATATCGGATGTATCATAGATGATTTGAGAACGGCCTTTCAGCTCTTCGAGAAGCTCCCGCTCCGTTTGGATGCCCTCAAGCGGCAGGCCCGTTGTCGCAAGGGGATGGGATCTTCTTGTCTCTTTATATCTTGAAACGAGAACCGAATCCTTGGCATCTAAAAATAAAATTCGCGGGGTAATCCAGGATGTTTCCCCAATTTCATCAAGCGCTTCAATCAGGCTGTCAAAAAACTCGCGGCCGCGCAAATCCATAACAAGGGCGACTTTGCTCATTTTTGAACTTGATTCCTTCATCAGCTCCAAAAATTTCGGCAGCAAAGATGGCGGCAGATTATCGACACAGAAAAAACCGAGATCTTCAAAGCTTTGAATCGCCACTGTTTTTCCTGCCCCTGACATTCCGGTTATGATCACAAGCTGTATATCATGGCCTCCATTCGCGTTCATGCTTCTCTCCCCCTCTTATGTTTATTCGCCTTGCGGGTCGAGGCGATAGGACAGCAATTCAAAGTCAGGCGTATACGTAAAGGTGCCGTGAAGCAGTCCTTTGCCTTTCAGCATAAAATCAAGAATATGGACGTCGCCCGGCGCCATCGGCAAGCTACCGACGTCCCCCGCCTGATGCCACCTGATGATGCCTTCTTCTGATTCTTCTACATGCTTGCCTGTATAATGATCGGCGACGAATGTGAACATCATCCATTCAGATACAACCTGATCATTTTCCTTTATGATAAAGGTGAATATTCCTTTCAGCTGCGGGTTCAGCACATACAGGCCCGTCTCTTCGCGGTATTCCCTGATAACGGCGTCCCTGACGGTTTCCCCGCTTTCCATTTTGCCGCCGGGGGCCACCCACCAGCCCCGTCTGGGCTTTTGCAGCAACAGGACTTTATCACCTGAAGTCAGCACACAATTCGTCACTCTTTGCAAAGTCTGTCACCCATCCTTTTATTCCTTCAATTCTTTTTTCTATTATACCGTTTCCTGTCCCCGCTCACAATGAACATGCAGTTCCGCCGCGAAAATCGCCTTTTCCCGGGCTGTTTTAGGCTTTTTCCGGGTAAAAACTTAATGAAACGGCTTTTTCAGCAAATGGAAGCGCTTGCGAAAACCGTTCTTTTATTCTATTTTACAGCAAAAACGACTGTTTCAATATTGAAATTTGAACAACTTGTGAAATTTGTAAAAAATTCTCTTTGCAGGAAAATAAGACAAAAAAAGGACACGGATAAGATCATCCGTGCCAATAAAATTCATTATAAAAGGGGGTCAATTACTATACCAATCATAACGAATAATTGTTTCACTGGTGTTACAGGCCGGTTAAATCATGATGACGATTAAAATGCGTTATTTTACAGCCTTTTCTTTCTCTTTCAGCTCTTCGATATAGTGCTGAACGCTCTGTGCGGCAATGCTTCCGTCCCCTGTTGCCGTTACGATTTGGCGAAGGGTTTTCTCGCGAATGTCTCCCGCAGCAAAAATGCCTTCGACTTTTGTTTCCATCTGTTCATTTGTCACGATGTAGCCCTCTTCATTTGTAATGCCGAGGTTTTTGAAAGGCTCTGAAAGCGGGAGCATACCGATGTAGATAAAGACGCCGTCAGTCCGGAACTCTTCTTCTTCGCCTGTGACCGTATCGACCAGTGTCACTTTGCCGACTTTTCCGTCTTGTTCATGAATTTCCTTGACCGTCTTATTCCAGAGAAAGTCGACTTTTTCGTTGTCAAACGCGCGCGCCTGAAGAATGCTTTGCGCTCTCAGCTTATCGCGGCGGTGGACGATTGTTACTTTCGAAGCGAAACGGGTTAAGTACACGCCTTCTTCAACAGCGGAGTCTCCTCCTCCGACAACGACCAGCTCTTTGTTTTTAAAGAAGGCGCCGTCACAAACCGCACAATAAGAAACGCCGCGGCCGCCAAGCTCTTTTTCGCCAGGTACGCCGAGCTTCTTATATTCGGCGCCTGCTGTGATGATGACCGCGCGCGCTTTAAATTCTTTTGATCCCGCTTTGACGATCTTATAGTCTCCTTCATCGACGACTTCTTTAATATCGCCGTACGCATACTCAGCGCCGAACTTTTTCGCATGTTCAAACATTTTATTTGAAAGCTCGGGTCCCAGAATGCTTTCAAATCCCGGATAGTTTTCAACATCCTCCGTATTGGCCATCTGTCCGCCCGGAACGCCTCTTTCAACCATCAAAGTCGACAGGTTCGCCCTTGACGTATAAACGGCTGCCGTCATTCCCGCAGGACCTGCTCCTATAATAATGACGTCATACATTTTTTCTTCTGACACAATGTTCACTCCTTCATGAATATTATGCTTGCAAGCAGTGCATTCCTGTTAAATAAGATTCCCTTCTTATAACTTCCTTACCCATATCCTATAAAATATCATGAATAATCGCTATTTTTTTGCTCACATAATAAAACAGGCTGAACAATGAAGTTCACACCTGTTTCTATAGATGCTCTTTTAATGTACGTTCATACTTTGAAAGCGTTCTGGGCGATATTTGGAAAATTTTAGCGGTTTCGGCTTTTGTCAAACGCTCCTGATGCTCCGTCTTCCAAATGTAATAGATCGCTGCCGCAAGCCCGCCGGCATTTTTCAGCTGAAGCCCGTAAGCCCTGATCTGCTGAATGACATGGAAAATCCAAAAGCACATGGCCTCCTGCTCCATCGCCGACTGATCCGCTTGTTCAATCGCTTTTGCAGTCCTGTAAGCAAGTAGCGCGTCTTTTGAATCAACGGCTGCACCGCTTTCCCCGTAAAGCACAAGTCTGACAAACTGATCTTCAAACGGCGTTTTTGCCATCTGTGAATCAAGCACCGCTTTCAGCTGGGCTTTTTCCCCTTTTCTTCCGCTGATATAATATGCGGCAAGGCGCTCCTCGAGCGGTCGCTGGACAGGTCTCTTTTCCTTCCGTTCTTTCCACGGCTCCATGCGGGCGTCATCCGGATACTCTTCCTGCATCTTTTTCCATACAGACCGGGCAAATTGAACGCGGCCCGTGTAATAAGCCGAGCAGGCGAGCCAGTAATAAAAGGTCTCATCCCCTTCAAATCCCATGCGGTAGAGTGATTTCAGCCATTTAAACCCGAGATCGTATCGGCCGACAAGGGCTAGCGTGGCACCGAGCTTATACCTTTGCTCAAAAAGCATCGGATAAATATTTGAAAGCTGTTCGGAAAGCGCCTCGACCTTATCGTCCCGTCGTTCATAGTGATAAAAAATAAGAAGATTGCAAAGCGCATGCAGGTTTCCATGACTTTTTTCCAAGACCGTAAAAACCGTCGTTTTGGCTTTCTGAACGTCCCCGGCATAAAAGTATGCGAGTGCAAGATTGTTATAAGCCGACCAAAACTCAGGGTAATCGGAAATAATTTCTTCAAGCATCGCGATCGATTCCTGAAGCTGTCCATTTTCCAGCAGTGATTTGGCCCGATCCTGTTTCAGAATCAGGTCGTCCTGATCGAACTGCGAATAGCCCTGATCTTCCTCTCCCATATCCAATAAATCAAGCAGCTCCGCATTTTCCTCGCTGAACTCGCCGTCCGGATCTTCCTTTAAATAAGTCTCCGCCGCTTTATAGGCCTCTTGAAAAAGACCGAGGTGCGCATAGTTGTTCGCTTTAAAATAGTAGCATTCAGTCATTTTTTCGTTGATGTTCTTCAGGATAAAGTCCAAAAGTTCGTTTGATTGCTGATAAAAGCCCATTTCCGTATAAATAACCGCAAGTTGGGACAGCATTCCCGTGTTTTCAGGTTCAAGAAAAATCGCTCTCTGTATGAGCTTGCTCGCGCGGGATAAATTTCGCTCTCTGTATGCTTTGAGCCCTTTATGATAAAAATATTGCCCATCTTGGAACAGCTGGACAATTCTCGAATCTTTATGATGTTCAGAAGTGTACTTTCCCACAGATACCCTCCATTTCAAACTATATACCGTGAGTAGTATAACATAGTTTCCAGCAGGCTTAACAGGCCAAAAACAAGTTTCGAGAAAATTCTCTTCATTTTCCACATATGGTTTTTTCACCATTTTATTCCGGACGTTTGGAGCACCAGGCCGGATAGGGCTTTCAGAAGGATGAAGGTACTTTTTATATCGGAAGTACGCTTTTCATCTTAACCCGGGCAAAATCTTTTTTTAGCACTTAATGATGACGAATGTACGTTCCCATTGTATGATAATAGAAAGGGGGTTCACGAAGTGAAAAAAGGCGGATCAATAGAATTGACGCATTACTCAGAAGAACATTCAGCTGCGCTTCTCGAATTTGGGCTTCCTGAAGAACAGCATCGATTTACCGCTCTTCCGAAAGAGGCTTTAAAACGGACGGACGGCCAGTTTCCAATCGTAATTTTAAGCGAAGGCGAGCCTGTCGGATTTTTGATCCTCCATGCGACCGAGAGGGTAAAAGACTATTCGGACAACCCGGACGCCATGCTGTTAACGGCGCTATCCGTCGACAGAAAGCACCAGGGAAAAGGTTTTGCAAAAGAAGGAATGCTCAAACTTCCAGAGTTTGTCTCCAAGGAGTTCACCCATTGTCATGAAGTCGTGCTGGTTGTGAACGTGAAAAACACCGCGGCCCAGCACCTGTATGTTAAAGCCGGGTTTGCCGGCACAGGGGAAAGAAAAACAGGGCCGATCGGAGAGCAAATCGTGATGAAATTGAACATCAAATAGCTCCCCTACCGGGAAAACAACCAAAAGGCCAACCGCCTTTTGGTTGTATGCAGTGTGCTTATGATTCAGATCCTTCATGGCGCTCTTTCAAGACGCCAAGCACATCATCAAGCGGAAGGGACTGCTCCCTCAGCAAAACGAGCAGATGGTAAAGAAGGTCAGCCGCCTCCCATTTCAGTTCTTCAGGATCACGGTTTTTTGCAGCGATGATGACTTCCGCCGCTTCTTCGCCAACTTTCTTCAAAATCTTATCAACGCCTTCACGGAACAAATATGTTGTATATGCGCCTTCAGGCATTTCAGCCTGCCGTTTGGCAATGACGGTTTCAAGTTCATTGATGATGTCAAAGCGGCCGCCATCAGTCTGTCTGATATGTTCGCCGGGCGAGAAACAGCTGTAGCTTCCTTTATGACAGGCCGGCCCCGCCGGTTCAACAAGCACGATGAGCGCATCTTGATCACAGTCAAGCCTGATGTCTTTCACACGCTGAATGTTACCCGACGTCGCTCCCTTATGCCAGAGCTCTCCGCGCGATCTGCTGAAAAACCATGTCTCCTTCGTTTCCAGCGTTTTTTCAAACGATTCTTTATTCATATAAGCTAGTGTCAGCACTTCTTTGCTCGCTGCATCCTGGACAATCGCCGGGATCAAGCCGGCTTCATTAAATGTCAACTCGTCTGCCTTGATCATCTTACATTCACCCCGCGCTCTTTTAAATAAGCTTTTACTTCTTTTACAGATGTTTCTTTGTAATGAAAGATAGATGCGGCAAGAGCCGCGTCCGCCCGGCCTTCTGCAAACGCATCATACATGTGGTCCGCACGCCCTGCGCCTCCGGATGCAATGACCGGGACTGAAACGGCTTCTGACACAAGCTTTGTCAGCCTGCAGTCAAATCCGTTCTTTTCTCCGTCTGAATCCATGCTTGTCAGCAGGATTTCACCTGCTCCCCGCCGAACGGCTTCCTTCGCCCAGGAAACGGCCTCAAGGTTCGTTTTTTTCCGACCGCCGTGTGTATAAACATAGTACAGATCAGCTTCTGGATCGTATTTTGCATCAATCGCGACGACAATGCATTGAGAGCCGAAAAAGTCGGCGCCTTCCGTTATCAGTTCCGGCCGGAGAACGGCAGCCGTATTGACGGAAACTTTGTCGGCTCCGGCCCGCAGTATCGTTTTCATATCATCCAAACGATTGATGCCGCCGCCGACGGTAAACGGGATCGCCAGCTTGGCCGCCACTCTTTCAACGACATCAACCATCGTTTTTCTCCCCTCGTGGGAAGCCGAGATATCGAGAAAAACAAGCTCATCTGCGCCTTCATGATCATATACTTCAGCCAGTTCAACCGGGTCGCCGGCATCTTTCAATTCAACAAATTGTACACCTTTGACAACGCGTCCATCTTTTACGTCCAAACACGGGATGATTCGTTTTGTGATCACTTTGCCGCCACCCTTTCAAGCGCTTCAGCCACGGTAAATTGGTTGGTATAAAGAGCTTTTCCGACAATAGCGCCAGAGACGCCTTCCGAAGCGCGGGAAGCGAGCGCCTCAAGATCGGCGAGAGAACTGACGCCGCCGGAGGCAATGACTTGTTTGCCGGTTGCCCTGGCAAGCTCCACTGTACTGTTGATATTAGGTCCTGACAGCATACCGTCAGTCGCAATGTCAGTGAAGATAAAAACTTCTGCACCTTCATTTGCAAGCTCGCGGCCAAGCTCTTCCGCTCTAACGGAAGAGGTCTCAAGCCACCCTTCAGTCGAAACAAATCCGTCTCTTGCGTCAAGACCGATTGCGATGTGCCCTCCGTAGGCCTTCAGCATTTTTTTGACAAACTCGGTATTTGATACGGCAGAGCTGCCTAGGACCACCCTCTCAACGCCTTGCGACAAGTAGTCATACACGTCTTTTTCGGTCCTGATGCCGCCGCCGACTTGCACTTTAACGTCAAGCTTATCAGCAATGCTTATGACGTGGCCGCCGTTCACTTTTTTGCCTTCTCTTGCGCCGTCCAAATCGACAAGATGAATCCAGCTTGCCCCCTCTTCAGCAAACCGTGAGGCCATCTCCAGAGGGGAATGACCGTAAATCGTTTCTTTTTCGTAATCTCCCTGGATGAGCCTGACGCACTTGCCGTTTCTTATGTCAATGGCAGGATATACAGTAAACTCGCTCATTTTTTCACCTTCTGTTCTTGTGTAAACTGCTTGAACCGCTCTAAGATCAACATGCCGACCGTACTGCTCTTTTCCGGATGGAACTGGGCCCCGTATACATTGCCAAGACCGACGACAGCGGGTACACACACACCGTATTCGGCGCTTGCAAGCAAAGCTTCCTCTTCGATTCCGCTGACATAATACGAATGAACGAAATACGCGAATCCTTCTTTCGCTTTTGGCAAAAGCGGCGAGTCGCGGTGGACTTTGAGAAGATTCCAGCCCATGTGAGGCACTTTTAAGCGATTTCCCGCTTGATCACAGTCTTTCAGTTTAACGACTTTTCCTTTCAACAGGCCGAGCCCTTCTGACGCCCCGTGTTCTTCGCTTTCTTCAAACAAAAGCTGCATGCCGAGGCATATGCCGAGAAGAGGTTTTCCTTCGTTTGCGGCAGCTTGAATAAATGTTTTCAGGCCGGTCTCGGTTAAAATCTCCATTGCATCCCGAAAAGCGCCGACTCCCGGAAGGATATAGCTGTCCGCTCTCTTCAGTTCATCCGGATGCTCGGACACAAAATAAGGGGCATCAATCCGTTCAAGTGCTTTAGAAACGCTGTACAGGTTTCCCATTCCGTAATCTATGACACCGATCATTTACAGCATTCCTTTCGTTGATGGAATTCCCTTGACCCGCGGATCGATCAATGCCGCTTCATCAAGCGCACGTCCCAGCGCTTTAAAAATGGCCTCGATCATATGGTGTGTGTTCGTACCGTAATGAACGATGACATGCAGATTCATTCGCGCTTCCAGTGCAAACTTCCACAAAAATTCATGGACAAGCTCTGTATCAAATGTTCCGATTTTCCTGCTTGGGAATTCAGCTCTGAACTCGAGGTGCGGCCTGTTGCTCAGATCAATCGCAACCTGGGCGAGCGCTTCATCCATCGGCACCATGCTCGAACCGTAGCGTTTGATTCCTTGTTTATCTCCGAGCGCTTCCAAAAGCGCCTGTCCGAGACAAATTCCGATATCTTCCGTCGTATGGTGGTCGTCTATTTCAACATCGCCTTTCGCTTCAATTGAAAGGTCAAACTGCCCGTGTTTTGTAAATAAATCAAGCATATGTGTCATAAACGGGACATCCGTTTGAATATCCGCTTTTCCTTCTCCGTCAATATGAAAGGATAATTTAATATCAGTTTCATTGGTTTTTCTTGCCCGTTCGGCTTTTCTCATCAGTCTTCCTCCCGGTTTCTGGATTCAATTGCTCTTGCATGTGCTTCAAGCCCTTCCAATCTGGCAAAGGCCGCAATTTTCTCAGCATTCGCGCGGAAAGCTTCCCTGCTGTAGGAAATGATGCTGGAGCGCTTTTGGAAGTCTGTCACATTTAGCGGGCTTGAAAATCTGGCTGTACCGTTAGTCGGCAGGACATGATTAGGGCCTGCAAAATAATCGCCCACCGGCTCTGAACTGTAGCGGCCCAGGAAAATGGCGCCCGCATGTTTGATCTGTCCCAGCAGCGCATCGGGTTGAACTGTTAAAATTTCCAAATGTTCAGGAGCGAGCTCATTGATGACGGAAACTGCTTCATTCATCGTCTCTGTAACATAGATCAGGCCATAGTTGTCAATCGACTGCCGTGCAATCTCTTTTCTCGGAAGATGTTCGAGCTGTCTGTAAACCTCTTTTAAAACGGATTCGGCAAGCGTCTCTGAATCGGTGACAAGAATGCTCGATGCCATCGCATCGTGTTCAGCCTGTGAAAGTAGATCTGCGGCGATTTCCCGGTAGTTTGCCGTACTGTCAGCGAGTATGGCGATTTCACTTGGACCCGCGATCATATCGATATCAACCTGGCCGAATACTTCCCGTTTAGCCAAGGCGACGTAAATATTTCCGGGTCCCGTAATTTTATCGACGGGGGTAATCGTTTCCGTTCCGTAAGCCAATGCGGCAATCGCTTGGGCACCGCCCATTTTGTAAATCTCTGTGACGCCAAGCTCCGCAGCAGCAGCCAGCACTCCCGCCGACAATTTACCGTCTTTTCCCGGAGGTGAGGCAAGGACAATGCGGTCGACGCCTGCAACAAGCGCCGGAATGACATTCATCAGAACGGATGATGGGTAAGCAGCCGTTCCGCCGGGCACATACACCCCCGCTGAATCAAGCGGCGTAATTTTTTGGCCGAGCATCGTTCCGTCCTTGCGGTGGTAAAACCAAGATGTTGCGAGCTGACGCTCATGATATTCTTTAATGTTGAAAATCGCCGCCTGAATAATCTCGAGATCACGTTCTTCGAGCGCGCTGTATGCTTCCTTGATTTCCTCTTCGGAAACGCGAAAGCCGGCCACATCCGCTCCGTCAAATTGTCTTGTGAATGCGGAAACAGCTGCATTTCCGTTCTTTTTCACTTCTTCGATAATGCCGCGGACTGCTTTTCTTTGTTCCTCCGTTCCGGCGTCAATAGAGCGTTTTAGTGAAACCGACGTATTTCCGCTGATGGATTTGATCTTCATTTTGCTTTTTCCCCTTCCACAATAAGAGAAAGTCTTGAAGCCATTTCATCGATGACTGCGTCTTTCATTCGATAGCTGACAGGATTTACGATTAAGCGGGATGTGATGTCGCAAATTTTTTCAGTTTCAACTAGCCCGTTTTCACGCAAAGTCTGCCCTGTTGATACGATATCAACGATTCGGCCGGCAAGCCCGATCAGCGGAGCGAGTTCAATCGACCCGTTGAGCTTGATGATTTCCACTTGTTCTCCCTGTTCTCTGAAGTAGCTTGATGCTACATTCGGGTACTTGGTCGCAACCCGGGGCGCAACGGTGTCTGCCGCCGTCTCGGGCAGGCCGGCTACGGCAAGACGGCATTTGCTGATGTTTAAATCAAGAACCTCATAGACATCTCGTTCTTCTTCTAGCAAGACATCTTTGCCTGCGATTCCGACATCGGCCACCCCGTGCTCGACATATGTTGTGACATCCATCGGCTTAGCGAGGATAAAGCGAAGGTTTTCTTCAGGCACTTGAATGATCAGCTTTCTCGAATCGTCGAATTCTTCCGGGAGCTGATAGCCTGCTTTTCGAAGCATATCGGCCGCTTCCTCAAATATCCGCCCTTTCGGCATCGCAATCGTCAATTCCTTACCCATGCTTCTCTTCCTTTCTGGCTCCGATAAAATAGGTCACGTTTTGAAAAGACTTTGTCATTTGATCAATATCTCCGATTCCCGCTAAGTCCTGCATGACGACTTTTTTGCCTTTTCTTCGTTCTTCTTCGGCAAATCTGATTGCCTCTTTTCTCTGTTCTGTGCTGAAGATGACGACATCGATCTTTTCTTGTTCTTCCGCCGGCTTCAATGCTTCCAGCAGCCTGTCAGTCCTGATGCCGAAACCGGTTGCCGGTGCGGGTGAGTCGAAGCGGCCGAGAAGCTGATCATATCTGCCGCCGTTTCCGATCGGAAAGCCGACGTTTTCAGCATAGATTTCAAACAAAACACCGGTATAGTAGCTCATATGGCTGACCATGCCTAAATCGAGCTTAATGTCGTCTGTGCAACCATAATCGCCGAGCGTATCCCATAGCGTTTCAAGTTCTAAAACCGCACGTTTTCCTTTTTCAGAATCGACGATGGATGCCGCCCTGCTGCACGTTTCAATACCGCCCCTCAGCTCCAAAAGCTCCAGCAGCCTGCTTTTATCAATTGAGGATAAATTGAGGGATTTTACATGCTCCCGATAGCCGACATAGTTCTTTTCGTATAAATAGCGCCGCAGGACATGAGCCCTTTCTTCATTCCCTAAAACTTCCACAAACAAGGCGTCTAAAATACCGACATGGCCGATCGAGATTTTAAATGAAGTCAGGCCGGCATTTTTAAGCGAAAAAATGACGAGCGCAATCACTTCTGCGTCAGCGCTTGTCGATCCATCGCCGATCAGTTCAACGCCGACTTGCTCAAATTCGGCGGGGCGTCCTCCTTCACGCTCCTGTGCCCGGAACACATTTGCAGCATAGCCTACTCTGAGCGGATGATCGTCTTTATGAAGCTTTGAGGCCGCCACCCTGGCGATTGGAGCCGTCATATCAGGCCTTAACACGAGCGTCTGCCCCTCCTGATCAAGGAGTTTAAACAACTGCTGATCCAATATGGCCGACTGCACACCGACCGTATCATAAAATTCAAGGGCAGGCGTCTCCATGAACTGATACCCCCACAAAGCCATCACCTCTGTTAATGAAGAGCGCACCTTTTTCTTTGTTTCGTAAAGCATAGGCAGCGTATCCCGCATGCCATGCGGTTTTTCAAACATAAACATTTACACTTGCACCCCCATAACCGTTTGAAGGAAAATTCCGAATCCTTTAGTTCGCTAATATGATAATATGCTAACAGATAAAAGAATCAAAATCAACAGCCGCTCATAAAATAGACGCCTGCACCGTATGGGAAATGATAACTTTTATGTAATGAACATCTTGATGTTATAATATATATACGATCGCAAATCTTTGCCTTAACCAAACCAGCAACGGGAAGACAGGAGACTCAGAATGAAATTTTTCAAAACTCTTTTTTTTATTTTTTTCGTAGCAGTTCTTATGACCGCCGTTCTTATACTGTTTTCTAAAGATGCGTTAAGCCCGTTAGCCGAAATGTTGCACAGCAGCCATAAAACTGCTGCTGACAATGCGAATAATAAAGGAGAGCGTCAGCCGCTTGACGTTCCGCTGATCAACCAAATGGACCCGCCGAAGCTTTATAACGGCTGTGAAGTCGCCAGCCTGGCGATGATCTTAAACTACAGCGGATATAGTGTCACAAAAACTGAACTTGCCAATGAGGTGAAAAGAGTGCCTCTGCAATATGAAAACGGCTTAAAGGGAAATCCTAACGACGGCTTTGTCGGCGATATGGAAAACGGACCCGGACTGAGTGTCTACCATGGCCCGATTTACGATTTGGCCCATTCATACGCAGGTAATAAAGCGGTCGATCTGACGGGAAGTGAGCCGGGAAAAATTTATGAACAGCTGAATCAGGGCAGACCGGTTTGGGTCATCACCACTGTACATTTCACCCCAGTCAACGATATGGAAACATGGAATACACCGTCAGGCAAAGTCGATGTGACGTACAGCGTTCACAGTGTTGCCGTGACAGGCTATGATGAGGATTACGTTTATGTGAATGATCCGTACGGATATAAAAACAGAAAAACAGACAGAGAAAATTTTGAAAAATCATGGAAACAGATGGGCAGTCAGGCGATCGTGATCGCCGCCTAAAAAGGCAGATTAATCCCTGCCTTTTTTTAGTTCTTTCAGCCCTTATTAAATTAAGCCGCTTTACCCTTTTGATAAATCCAAAATACAGAAAACAACCTTTCTGCACATGTTTAATTTACTGTTTTTTCATAATATTCAAAATACTTGTTTACATTCAGCAAGCTCGCATATATGATAGTACCGAAATAGGTGTCTCATTTTATTACATAATGACCAGAAATCACTTTCATTTAAGGGAGACACACACCTGTTTCAAAAATATTTCTTGAGGAGGATGGAAATGATGAAGAGATTAGCAGGTACGGTTATTTTGTCAGGTTTGCTCGTATGCGGGTTTGGACAGGCTCTGCCTGAAAAAGCTTTGGCCGCCGAGGTCGTTCACAAAACGATCGTAGTCGAGAAAGGCCAAACGTATGACGGAAAAGGCAAGCGGCTGATTGCAGGTCCGGAGCTCGGGGACGGCAGCCAACGCGAGGATCAAAAACCGATTTTCAAAGTGGAGGATGGTGCAACGCTCAAAAATGTCGTGCTTGGCGCTCCTGCTGCTGATGGTGTTCACACATATGGAAACGCTTCCATAAACAACGTTGTTTGGGAAGATGTCGGCGAAGATGCCTTGACTGTCAAAAGCGAAGGAAGTGTCACGATAAACGGAGGATCGGCCCGGCTTGCCGCGGACAAAATCTTTCAGATTAATAAAGCGAGCACATTTACCGTGAAAAATTTTACTGCCGATCAAGGAGGCAAATTCATTCGCCAGCTCGGAGGCTCGACATTTAAAGCCGTGGTCAATATTGATAACTGTACGATTACAAACATGAAAGAGGCGATCTTCCGAACCGACAGCAGTACAAGTTCCGTTACAATGATAAATACAAGATACTCAAAAGTCGGTCAGAAATGGATCGGTGTGAAGCATGTTACGGAAAGAAACAATCATGAATTTTAACACTGATTGCAAATAAAGGCCCCCGCTCTTTATTCAGCGGGGGTCTCCAATCTTTTTTCCATTTCTTCTTTTGTATAGATCAGCCGCATCGGATTGCCGCCGACAAAAGCGCCCGGAGGCACATCTTTATGAACGAGCGTACCGGCGGAAATGACGGCGCCGTCTCCGATCTCGACGCCCGGGAGGATCGTCGTATTGGCTCCGATCATGACTTCATCGCCGATGATCACCTCACCGAGCCGATATTCTTTTATTAAATACTCGTGCGCCAAAATGGTCGTATTATAGCCGATTACGGTGTTTCGCCCGACTGAGATTTTTTCGGGAAACATGATATCCGGCATGACCATTAAAGCAAACGAGCATTTCTCTCCGATTTTCATCCGCAAAAACGTCCGGTACATCCAGTTTTTCATTCCAAGAAACGGCGTATAGCGCGCCGCCTGAATGACAATAAAGTTTTTGACTACTTTAAAAAACGGAACCGTCTGATAGATGTGCCATAAGGAATTGGCGCCGGACACCGGGTAGCGCTTCGTTTTTCTCAAACTTTCTCCACCCCAAGAATGTGAAGGAGGTCGCTCATTTGCTGAAGCATAAAATCAGGCTCGTGTTTGGCCAGGCTTTCTTCTCCCTTAATCGTCCATGCAACGCCTGCTGTTTTCGTTCCAGCATTCTTCCCGGCTAAAATATCGTGGTAATTATCACCGATCATAATGGCTTCTTCCGGACGGCTGCCAAGCTTGGAAAGGGCGAGCAAAACAGGCTCGGGGTCAGGCTTCGGCCGCTCGACGTCATCCAGCGTCACAACCGTCTCGAAAAAGGCATCAAGCCCAGTCAGTTTAAGCCCCATGATGACGGTGTCCCGCAGCTTTGTCGTGACGATGCCGAGCTTATAGCCTTCTTCCGCAAGGCGTTCAAGCGTCTCGTAAACCGTCTCATACTCGGTTACCAGTTCATCATGCATCTGATGATTAAATGTCCGGTACATGGTGATCATTTCTTCAGCCTTATCCTTTTGAATGCTTGAGAACGTTTCATAAAGGGAAGGTCCGATGAAAGCAAGAACATCCTCCCGTTTATAGCGTCCCGGTGCATAATGATCGAGCGTATGCAAAAATGAGGCGATAATCAGCTCATTTGTATTGATGAGCGTTCCATCCAAATCAAATAAAACCGTATTAACTTTCATACAAAGCTTCCTTTCTGCGAACGGAATAACCCGGCTTTCTCCAGAAGCGCGAAATCGCGATCGTCAGCAGAACCGCGGTCGCAAGCCTGATCAACAAAAGAGGCCAGACCGGAATGCCGAGCGGGATAAATACCAATGTATCTTCAACAACCGCGTGGCAGGCGACGAGAAAAATAAAAGCAAGCGTGACATCCCTTTTGCTGACGCCGTCTTCTTCGACCGCTTTGATCATAACGCCGGCCCCGTATGCAAGGCCGATCGTCAGCCCGGCAACCATTGTCATTGAGGTGTTCTCTTTCATTCCAAGCATTCTCGTTATCGGTGCAAACCACTTTGAAAAAGCATTCAGCCAGCCGAGGTCTCTCATATATTGAATGATGATCATCAGCGGTATTACGATGGCTGCAAGCTGAAGGACACCAAGACCCGCCTTGGTCACGGCTTCTAGCGCAATGTCAAACCAGCCGGAAGGAGCGGCGCTTTTCGCTGAGATTAAGCCGTATTTGGCCGCATCCTGCCCGCCATGCCAGACAAGGTTGATGATAATGGCCGAAAAAACAGCGAGACCGATGCGCACGAGCAAAATCAGCCATATTTTGATTCCGACCCTTGAAGCAACAGTCGACTCGATAATCAAGTTGTGGCAAAACGACAGCATAACCGCTAAAATAAACACTTCTTTAACGGTCAAATCAAGCGTTAAAATTCCCGCAATTCCGGCATACAAGTTCAGCATGTTGCCGAGCACAAGCGGTATCGCCGCTTCCCCTGACAACCCGAAAATCCCCATCGCCGGCGTGATCAGTTTGATCAACCAGTCCATCACCGGTGTATGCTGAAGAAGGCTGACAATCAGCGTGACAGGAAAAATCACTTTTCCAAGCGTCCACGTTGTTTTCAGCCCCGCCACAGCGCCGGCTTTTAAAGTTCCCTTCATTGTTGTCCTCCCCTTAGTAAAGTCGCTACATCTCCTGATACCGTTTAATCTCTCTGCCTTTGAAACGTCTGTAGGCTATCAGCGCAGCTGCACAGAGGATCAGTACGATCGAAATAACCTGTGCGATGCGAAGATTCTCCGTCAGCATCAGACTGTCCGTTCTAAGGCCTTCGATAAAGTAGCGTCCCATCGAATACCAAATAACGTAGATTAAGAACAGTTCGCCTCTCTTTAAATTCGCTTTTCTTAAAAGAAGCAGAACAACGACTCCCGTAAAGCTCCACAGCGATTCATACAAAAAGGTAGGCTGGTAGTATTGTCCGTCAATATACATTTGATTGATGATAAAATCAGGCAGGTGGAGGTTTTCTAAAAACGCTCTTGAGACCGCCTCACCGTGCGCTTCCTGGTTCATAAAGTTTCCCCAGCGTCCGATCGCCTGACCAAGCAGAATGCTTGGAGCAGCGATATCAGCCAGCTTCCAAAACGAAAGCCCCTTGACTTTCGCATAAATGATTCCCGTCAGCACGGCGCCGATCAGTCCGCCATGAATCGCAAGGCCGCCGTTCCATATTTGAATAATCTGGTCAGGATGTTCACTGTAATAACCCCATTGAAAAATGACATAATATGCTCTTGCACATAAAATGGCAATCGGAATCGCAAAAAGCACCAAATCGACAAAGGTGTCTTTATGCAGTCCCCTCCGTTCGCCTTCCCTGACTGCCAGCCACAAACCGAGCAAAGCGCCAAGGCCGATGATAATACCGTACCAATGGACAGCGATCGGCCCCAGTTGAAAAGCAATCGGATTTAATGGTTCAATCGTTTCATTCATATTGTCAGCTCCTATTCTTCAAGCTCACCATCTTCAATTACATCCGCAAGCTTATGGGTAAATTGCTCCGCGGCATTCAGCCCCATTCTCTTCAGTCTGAAGTTCATTGCGGCCACTTCGATGATGACGGCAAGGTTTCTTCCCGGACGAACCGGAATTGTCAGCTTTGGAACGTCTGTATCAATAATTTTCATTGTTTCTTCTTCAAGCCCTAAGCGGTCGTACTGCTTTCCTTGCTCCCAAAGCTCCAGGCTCATGACAAGGGTAATTCGTTTAAAGCTTCTGACCGCCCCCGCGCCAAATAACGTCATGACATTGATAATGCCAAGACCTCTGATTTCCAGGAGATGCTCAATTAATTCAGGCGCGCTTCCGATCAATGTATCCTGGTCTTCCTGTCTGATCTCAACGCAGTCATCCGCCACAAGGCGATGGCCTCTTTTGACAAGTTCCAAAGCCGTTTCGCTTTTTCCAACGCCGCTCTTTCCGATAATGAGCACCCCGACGCCGTAAACGTCGACGAGGACGCCGTGAATCGCAGTTGTCGGAGCCAGCTGGCTTTCAAGAAAATTCGTCAGACGGCTCGTCAGGCGCGTCGTCTTTAATGGGGAACGAAGCACAGGCACGCCGTTTTCTTCGGATGCCTCCACGAGTTCAGGCGGAATCGGCAAATCACGGGAAAGGATGATAGCCGGTGTAATTTCCGTGCATAACGACAGCATCCGCTGCTTTTTTTCCTCCTCTGGAAGCTTTTCAAAAAAGGTAATCTCAGTCTTCCCCAGCAGCTGAACCCTCTCTTTTGGATAGTATGTAAAATAACCAGCCATTTCAAGGCCCGGTCTTGATAAATCGCTCATCGTAATCGGGCGGTTGATCCCTTCTTCTCCGCTGATGAGCTCAAGCTTAAATTTATCCATCACATCTTTTGTTCGAACTTTCGGCACGATTGATGCACCCTCCTCTTCTCAGATGAAGAACTAGACATTCAGCTTTATTCTATCACTTTCAAAATGAACCTAAAACATTTTTTGATAATGGCCCCCTTGACACTTCGATGAAGTGCTTTCTTTCAAAGCGAAAAATCAGTAGTATGTAAAGAGGAACGCGAAAAGGAAGTGAAGAACCGTTGAAATACAATATTCATGATACAACCGTGCTGAACGAAGACATTTTGACACCGGAAGAAAAAGAGACATGGGTTCTTTATATGAAAGTACTGACTGCTGCCGGCTTGGGGGATGTCTCCGAATGGATGAAGCTCGATCTCAGCATGCCGCAAATGAAGGTTTTAATGCTTCTGAACAACCACGGCACACTGAAAGTCTCAGAAATCGCCGAAAAAATGGGAGCTTCCCTTTCGAATATGACCGGACTGCTCAGCCGCCTTGAACAGGCGAACTTTATCAAAAGAACACATTCCGAGCAAGACCGGCGAACGATTGTGGTTGAATTAACCGAAGATGCGAAGGGGATTTTTCGGAGCCTTTACAAAAAAGGGCATGAAAAGCTCAAAAGAGCGCTTCAGGAGCTGAATGAACAGGAAAAAAACAAAGTGAATGAAGGCCTTACAATTCTTGAAAAAGCGTTAAAAGCCGATGATGAATAGACAAGCTGCCCGGAAACCGGTGCAGCTTTTTTTGTTGAAAAATTTCTTTTGACAAAACGTGCTTTTTTAAGGATGATAAAAATAGTTCATTCAAAGTGAATTATTCATTCGAAGTTAATGAAAAAGGAGGATACGTGGCGTGAACCAAAAGTGGGCTGTATTATTGTTTACGATCGGCGTGTTTATGGCTGCTTTAGACAACGGCATCATTTCAGCGGCACTGACGACAATCAATGATTCTTTTCAAGTATCCCCCTCATGGGGAGCATGGGGCATCACGCTTTATACGCTCGGTTTGGCAGTCAGCGTTCCGATCGTCGGAAAGCTGTCTGACCGGTATGGACGCAAAAAGCTGTTTATCATCGAAGTCTTGCTGTTTGGCGCCGGTTCGCTGCTCGTTGCATTGAGCCAAAACTTCCCGATGTTCTTGTTGGCGAGGCTGATTCAATCGCTTGGCGGAGGCGGAATCTTTATTATCGGGAGCTCGCATATTCTCACTGCGCTGCCTAAAGAAAAACAGGGAACCGCCTTGGGGCTTTTAGGTGCGATGAACGGAATCGCGGCAGTGCTCGGTCCGAATATCGGCAGCTTTATTTTGGATATGACCGGAAGCTGGCACTGGCTGTTTTTGATCAACCTTCCGATTGCCGCAGCACTGATCATCCTCAGCGTTCCATTGATGAAGGAGACAAAAGGCGGAACACGAAAACCCCTAGATCTGGCCGGAACTGTGATATTGTCTCTTGCGATTTTAGCTGTGATGTACGGAATAACGAATATAAACGGACAGCGCCTGTCTGCCGTCTTGTCCGATCCAAAGGTTTACTTTTTTCTCCTGATCGGCTGCGCGCTGTTTGCGGGACTCATTTTTTACGAAAAGCGCGTAGAGCTGAAGGGAGGCGACCCGATCCTTGCCTACAGTTTATTAAAAAACAAGGTGTTTCAATGGACGCTTTTTATCGGATTTTTATCCGGCGGACTCTTGGCAGCCGTTATTTTTATTCCTGCATATGCGGAACAATATTTGCACGTCGCTCCTGAAAAAGCGGGGTATTGGATGACGCCTCTTGCGCTGGCTTCAGGGATAGGAGCCGGGCTCGGCGGAATGCTCGCCGATCGAAAAGGACCGGTAAAGGCGGCCCGGCTCTCTGGCGTCATTTCGTTCGCCGGGTTTTTGCTCTTGTCCTCCTGGGTGACAGAGAAGTGGGAATTTGTTTTGGCAAGCATCATCGCAGGGGTCGGTTTTGGCTTTCTGTTAGGCGCGCCGTTAAATATGCTTGTATCCGAGGCGGCAAAACAGGATTACGGGACAGCGCTCGGTACATTATCGCTCGTCAGGCAGATGGGGATGACCTTGGCGCCCGCGCTGTATGCAGGATATATAACGGCCGGCTACGAAAATATCGGCACACATATCAAACATAAGCTGAATGATGCAGGGATCACTCTGAAGGGGTTTGCAGGCGGTGAGACGGACGTATCGCGGCTGAGCGAATCCCTCAGCCAAATTTCCGACCCAAAAGTAAAAGACATCATAAGCGAAGCGATCCATGAAAGTGTGGGAGCGGGGTTTTTTAACCTCTACTTCACAGCCGCCGTCCTTTCACTTGCAGTCATTGCTTCTGTCAGCGTTTTATCGCTTTATAGGAAAAAACAAACCGACACGGCAAGCCGTCTAAAAAAAGACGTGACAAACTAAAAAGCATTTGCTCCCTCTTAGGAAAACAAATGCTTTTTGCGTTCGCAAAGGAAAACCGCCGCCAGCCACAAGCTGATTTCAGCAATTGGGAGGTTTGTCCCTTTCTTTAAAATCATCCCGGCCGGCGGGGGGCTCCCCGACAATTGCCTCAGGGCCGAGCCCGCCCCGGCTGTTTGATCTATTAAAAAGGATTTCATGCCATCGTCTTTTGTCGTCAATCTCCACATTTGAGACCTGCTGTTGCCGCCGTATTGATCTGAAGCTGCGGCGTACCAGAAATAGGTTGTATTCGGCTGCAAATCTTTCCACGTCACGGAAGCCGTCTTTCCGCTTTTCACCGTTTTTGCTTTCCCAATTTCCTTGTTCGAAAAGACATTCAGCTCAAAATAATCGGTTTTAACCTTTTTCTTCCTCGGTTTCAGATCCGTTTTAATGTTGAACTCGTCCTTCGGGCCAAATTGGTGCGGATCATAAAAGTTATAGTCATCAAGATATGGCGAATACGTTTTGACATGGATCGTGTCATGCTTCGGATCCACATGGAGAATTCTTAAATAACCTTGGCCTCCTTCAGGACCGCCCTGATAGTCGGCAAGCATTTGATAAACCTTGCGATCCGGCTTGCCGTCCCCGTTATCATCAAGCTTGTCGACTTTTAAGTTGGAGCTGTGATAGTGACCGCTCAATACGGCAATCACATTCGGATTCCGCTTGATGATCTGTTCAAATATTTTCTCCCCGATTGGACTTCTGCTTCCGCTGACAAGCAAAAACTCGTGAAATGCCAAAATCGCTTTTCGATCGGGATGGCGTTTCAGAACATCATCTATCCACTGCAGTTCTTTTTTTCCGATTCCCCACCCCATCGACACCATGATATAGTCGTTGCCCCCGCTGGAAATGAGGTCGTAATGCCCTTTGTTATTCTGATAAGACCCGCCGTAATGCGGTTTTTGTTTAAAACGCCTCTCCCCGAAGTACCTGCCGAATTTCAAATATGACCGGTCTTTATGGCTGACATCGTGATTGCCCGCCAGCACGCCGTATGGAACTTGATTGTCGTCGAGAACTTTCATGAACTGGTCGGCGCGCTTCCATTGCAGCGGCTGATCCGCTTCATCCACAAGATCCCCCGTATGAAAGACGTACTGAATGTTCAGCTTGTCCTTTTGTTCCGCGATCCACTTGACCTGACGTTCAAAAATGTGCGGATAGCTTTCCGAATAATATTGCGTATCAGACATCCACACAAATGTATAGTCATTTTGCGAAAGCTGAATTTGATCCTGAATGATGATGCTCGCCTTGGATTGGCGGATATAATCGGCGGCTTTTATGCTTCCTTTGAGGGTAAAAGGTTTGCCATCCTTTGCAACATGGAATGCAAGCGTCTCCCACCTCTTGCTGGCCCAGTTCCAGGCGAACATGGAGACTTTTCTGCCGGGAAGCGAACTCCCGCGCCACAGCACTTCCACCTTGTCGTTCGGCCCCGTATTTTCATCCACTTTTACATCAAAGCGATGGTACGGAAACTTTGTTGTTGATGAGGTTTCAAAACCTTTTCCGTCAAGTGCGGACATGCCGCTGCGCTCTTCTTTTGTCAGCGCCTTTTCCCCCCTGACCGCAAAGCTTTGCGGAGGTTCCGTCCCGCTTTCGTTCGCTGACACATCAACATGCTCTTCGTCTTTTACTGTGTACTGAAATCCCTGATGGAATGACACTTTCATCTTATCTTTTGTCGGGTCCTTGACGCGGACGGCGAGCTTAGCATGTGTGCTGCCGGGTGTATTTTTGACCCGAGCGGGCTTGTCCGGCTTTTCCTCTTTAATGTAAAATGCCTTTTTTACGATTGACAGGTTGCCGGCGCTGTCCTCCGCTTTTATTTTCAACTCGTGCTTTCCCGCATCCAGGCGGGCAGAAGATACGAGATAGGGAAGCGCAATCTTTTTGCCGTCAAGAAAGGCTTTTATGCTTTTCATCCCGCTCCATTTATCGTGTGCGGCCGCATTGATCTCAAACGACCCTTTATACGTCCTGCCGTCTTTTAATGACGTTTTGATCTCAGGACCTGTGTTATCGACCGTTACCCTGCGGATGAGCCTTTCTTCGCCATTCTCCGCTTCAACGATGTGCTGCCCTTCGTTCCAGGCGCGTGTATGCCATTGACTCGCAAGCGATGCAAACTTGGCTTCCGGAATCGTAAAACGGAATTCATACCATTCATGCGCCCCAGGGCCGTCACCGGCCGGAAGCTCGGCTTTCGGATCGTCGTATCGCTCATCGCGGATGATGGTCCCATCCGCGAGTATGAGGCGGGGGTTCTTGAGGACAAAATCATCCCTGTTTTCTTCTGCAGTTTGTTCAAATGGTGTTGATTTCGTACCTGAACGAACTTTAATCGAAAACGGCTTTCCTTTTTTAAATTCATCCGGAGAAACCGGGACCGTAATTGTCGCATACCGGCGGCGCGAATCGTCAAAAACTTTTTGAACTCTCCTGCCGATCGTTACAGCATTTTTAAAATACAGATTCGTTTGATTGACATCGAAAGCAAAGTAGGCTTTTTTTTCAAGCGCCGGTTCACCTTCTTTTTGTTCAATCCCGTCAATACGAATTGTCGTTTCAGAAGGCGGCTTTTCTGATGTGGCTTTCAACAGCATTTTTCCGGAAACGGTTCCGCCTTCGCTTACATTCAGCCTGAGTCCCTTCAAAATGCGCTGTTCGAGCGGTATCGTTTTCTTTTCAGTCGACGAAACATTTGATCCATCACCGGCCCGCATATAGTACTCCACTTTTTCTTTGCCAATGAGTTCGGCAAAATAGATATTGTGGCGGTACAGGCCGTCATTGCGGCTTTTTTCAACACGGACTTCGGTAAACGGCTCATCATCATTCATGCGGTAGAAAAACTGCGCCTGCTTCACTTGCCGATTGTCTTTCATATCAGCTAAGAGCTGGATCGTTTCACCCGGTTTTACAGCTTGATGATCCGTCATATCATGGATCTCCGGCTTTTCTCTGTCCGGCATAACCGTCACCGTCTGTGAAGGTGCCTGCGTCTTCAGAAGCGAACCAGGCGACGGTTTTTCTTCCCCGGCCGATATGATTTTCATATGCTTCGTTCCGTCCAGCGGATATCGATACAGAAGCGCTTTATTTTTGGCGACATCGGTTTTATCCGGCTCGCTTTGATAACGGGCGGATGCGACCTCTTCTCCGCTGTTTGTGCAGATGATCACCTCTCTCGGCGCCGTATTCTCCATGCCGCCCCCTTTGAGAGCAGTAAGCGTTTTGCCTTCACGAAGGTGAACACCGTAATACCGATTGAAATCACTTTCCGTCAGATGACCGTTTGAGCGGTTTTTCACCCAAAACACGTGTGTTTGACCGGAAGGAATCGCCACATCATCGTGCTCAAAAGGCCAGATGACGTCTGATTCCTTGCCCTTTTCAGGATGTCTGTACTTGATTTTGTAGCTGTTCAGATGAACAGCTTTATTGGTATTGTTATAAACTTCAATAAATTCATAGCCGTCCTTTCCACCGGTGTTTGACGTGTCGACTACCATTTCCGTGATCAACAGCTCCGGAAGCTTTTGTGTATCTGTACGCATGCCTTTCAGGGCGACAGTATACACATCCGTCTTCACAGAGGAGTCGCCGACTTGAGCTTCAATGTAGTACTGGACTTTGCCGGATGCTATGGATTCGCTTTCCAATTTGGCAATATAGGCGTTCTGTCTGCCCGGCTCAACTTCCATCGGAATCGCCCGATACGGCAATTCGTCATGCTGCTTGTAATATAAAATGACCGTGTCGGCGGCCGCCTGCGCGGAAAAATATATGTCATCTCCTTTTTGAACTTGTTCAACAGGAGTATGCCTGATAACCGGTGAACCAGGCTGAATATGCTCTTCACCCGATGCGGACGAAATCGGGATCTGCAAGGCAAAAAGTAAAACTGCGGCCAACAATAAAAGGGTTTGGCGATTTCTGTACTTTTTCATCGTCTACCTCCCTTTCGTATTTTGCCTTTACAGATCATTTTTATGAAAGAGACATCCGGGCAAAAAAAAGAAGCCTGATGATTCATCAGACTTCAACTTATTTTCTGGACATCGGTTCGATAATTGCTTTTTGAATGAGCAAGTGAAAAACCGACAGGACGATCGACGCAAAAATGGCTGTCCCAAAGCCGTCCAGGTCAAAACTGTCCCCCATAATGGACGCGGTCATATAAAGAGTGATCGCATTGATGATAAACAAAAATAAACCTAGCGTAATTACTGTGACGGGCAGCGTCAAAATCACCAGCACGGGCTTCACAAACATATTTAAGATGGATAAAATCAAGCTTGCCGTAATGGCTGCTCCGATGCTTCTGACGTGAACCGCATCAAAGTAACCGGCAATGACAATTAATAATAAGGCATTGACAAGAACGTTTATAATCCATCTCATCATCTGTTGACGTCTCCTTCATTCGGCACAAGGAATACCCAGACAATATAAATCAGCAGGACGGGAACTCCGGTCGAAAATATAAATAATAGAACCGTAATGATTCTCAGCAATGACGCATCCATATTTAAATATTCAGCAAGACCTCCGACGACCCCGGCAATCTTTCTGTCTGTTTCGGATCGAAATAGCCTTTTCATTGTATCACTCCTGTGTATGGTTTAAATGGATCGATCCTGTCTTCGATTCCAAAAACACGGTCATGCTATGATCATGATTTTGATTTGCTTTTAGGTACATTTCCTTCTGGATTGTCTCGTTTTTTTCCTTTAAAATTTCTGCATCTGAAAGATCATGAGACAGAGAACCGAGATTGCTTTTCAGCTCCGCTGTAACAGCGCAGTCCCGGGGAACATTCAACTCTACGCTTCCAGTCGTTGTTTTCACATATGCCGTCCGGCAGTGCGGATTTTTGACTGTTGCCGCGATATTGCCGTTAAAGCTCTGCAGGTCAAGCGCCTCGCATGAACCTTTAAGGTCGATCAATCCATTGATGGTTTCCGCTTCAATCTCTCCGCAAGTATGGTCGGCTAGTTTGATTTGTCCATTTGCAGTTTCCAATGAAGCTTTTCCTGCCGTGAGAGCAGAGAACGACAGCACGCCGTTCGTCGTTTTGGCGGACAGCTCTTTTACGTTTAAATGTTCCCCTCTGACCGGGCCGTTAAACAGTTTAAAGCGGATTTTGCCGTACTCTTTGTCCGGTATATAGACGGTAAGGTTGGTCTTCATCGTTTTTTTCTCGGTACGGATCATGAACTTATCGCCTTCCACACCGCAGTCGATATGCTGGAGAAAAGCCTGCCTTGCTTCATCCTGATTTTCAGCCCGGTACACTTTTGCCTGGCATTCGACTCTGATGTCGGAATCGCTCCATGGTACAAGGTTGACGCTGCCGTTGGCAAGCTGAATATCCAGAGTCGAAAAATCAGTGTCTTTAAACTGGAATATATGCTGGACATCGTACGAGTGCCCGAAATTCAAATCCAAGTCTGCTTCTTTTACTTTTTTTACAGCGGTATCAATCCATTCGAACAGTTTTGAACCGATCGAAGGCTTCGGTTCTTTTTTCTTTTCGCTGTAGAAGTCCTCCGAATCAATGACATCCTCAGACAGGGCTGTCACCTTGCTCTCGGTTTCCTTGTAGTCTTCTTCAAGTTTTTCGATCAGGATCAGCGCCTCTTTTGCAGACAGCTTTCCTTCCTCGACCAATTTTAAAATTCGTTCTTTCTCATGCTTCATGAAAAGCTCCCCTGTTCTCCTTCTTTTAGGCCTGAGTCAGCATTTTAATCCCTTGAACTACGTTCCAGACCACAATAATCAAACTGATGATCCCGAAAAAAACGAAACCTCCGATCATGAAAATGACCGCCAAATAACCGCCGTCACCAAAGATAAGCGTACCGCTTATCGCGCCTGCTGCCAATATGACTACGCTTATAAACGGAATAATATGCGAAATAAGCGAACGCATCGCATGCTTTTTCGTTTCTTGATCATCTGTTATAAAATACGCTGCGATTGGCAAAATAAGCGGGGCAAAAAAAACACTAAAATAACAAATTGAAGAAATCAGCGCGTTGTTTCTCGTCATACATAACACTCCTTATGATGTAAACCGTTCTTTGTGAGTCTAATGTACAGTGACCTTATACTTAGTTTACGTGTATCATGGCCTTTAGGTTTCATTTTCATTCGATCGGCGTGCGTCAAACTTCGCAAATTGATTTTTTTAGATTTTATGAATAGATTCTTTTTTTATAACCCTTTAAAATATGTGGCAAAGCCAATGAAAAGGAGCGAGCGTTATGAAACAGAAATCGGAAGTATACGCCTCATCCGCCTCCCAGCTTCTTAGTCTGATTCAGGAACAAAAAAGGATGAATCAGGAGATCGTGAACCGATTGGAATCGATCAATTCCGCTCCTCCGCTTTCCAGCGAAATCCGCTATTTAAAGGTTCTGCTGAACAGCAGCAGCACCCATATTTTAAACAGTATGAGTGAAGCGACCAAACACATCAGCCGGACTGAACGTTAACCGTTTTCATGATATTTTAACCAGATTTCCGTCGGGATCTCTGATATAAACCGAAACGACCGGCCCTTCAGCGCCCATTCGCTCTGCGGGGCCTTCTTCAATTTTAATGGACAGCCCCTCCAGATGACGAATCACATCATCAATGCCGGCATTTGTATGAAACACAGGTCTGCGGAGCCGGGCATCGGGTGCTGTGCCTTCGGCTCAAACTATTTTCCGGCTTCGTGGAGGTTTATTTTTTGCCTGCCGAATGTCGCGCTTTTCTTCCTTCTCGAAAAGTGACCGCATTCAACCCCGGCACACGGCTGTAAAAATCACATGTCGCATCAATGTCTTTTACAGTCAGTACCAAATGATCCATGCGATCGATCTTCATCACCCCATCCCCCTTTATTGTTTGTTTTTTTACGTTATAACAGCTATTGAATAAAAGAGCAATGAAAATCTTTTTGAACAAAGCTTGCCGCGGATCATTCGGCCATTGAAAAAGCTGCCGACGTGACATCGGCAGCTTTTTCTTTACGGTCTGACAGCTTCTTTTTCTTGAAGCCGCTTCTTCATTCTGTTTTTGTCGCGTTCAATGATCGGTTTTAAATAACGGCCGGTATATGACCCTTCGACTTTCACGACTTCTTCGGGAGGTCCGGCAGCCACGATCATTCCCCCGCCGTCTCCGCCTTCAGGACCCAAGTCGATCAAATAATCAGCCGCTTTTATAATATCTAGATTGTGTTCGATTACAAGCACTGTATCTCCATTGTCGACCAGGCGCTGCAGAACGGCCAAAAGCCTTGCGATATCATCGACGTGCAGTCCTGTCGTCGGCTCGTCCAAAATATAAAGGGATCTTCCCGTTGAACGGCGGTGAAGTTCAGATGCCAATTTGACCCGCTGCGCTTCTCCCCCGGAAAGCGTTGTAGCCGGCTGTCCGAGCGTAATATAGCCAAGACCGACATCATAGAGGGTCTGCAGCTTGCGCTTGATTTTCGGGATGTTCTCAAAAAATTGAACGGCATTCTCGACCGTCATCTCAAGCACGTCAGAGATATTTTTGCCTTTGTACGTAACCTGAAGCGTTTCACGGTTGTATCTCTTTCCGTGGCAAACCTCACAAGGAACGTATACATCGGGCAGGAAGTGCATCTCGATTTTAATGATTCCGTCGCCTTTGCAGGCCTCACAGCGTCCGCCTTTGACGTTAAAGCTGAAGCGCCCTTTCTTGTATCCTCTGACTTTCGCTTCATTCGTCTGGGCAAACACGTCGCGGATGTCATCGAACACGCCGGTATATGTGGCCGGATTTGACCTCGGCGTCCGGCCGATCGGAGACTGGTCAATATCGATCACTTTATCGAGGTGCTCGATTCCTTTTATTTCTTTGTATTCTCCCGGTTTCGTCTTAGCCCGATGCAGCTTCTGAGCCAGCGTTTTGTGGAGAATTTCATTAACGAGCGTGCTTTTCCCTGATCCCGATACCCCGGTAACAGCTGTGAACACGCCGAGCGGAAATTTCACGGAAACATTTTTCAAGTTGTTTTCCTTTGCCCCTTTTACCTCGATAAAGCGGTTGTCAGGCTTTCTTCTCTCGGCAGGAAGAGGAATGAATTTTTTCCCTGAAAGATATTGCCCTGTCAGAGATTGATCATCGTTCATCACTTCTTCCGGCGTTCCGGCGGAGATTACTTCTCCCCCGTGTACACCCGCGCCGGGCCCGATATCGATTAAATAATCGGCGGCAAGCATTGTATCCTCGTCATGCTCGACGACGATCAATGTGTTTCCGATATCCCTCATGTTTTTGAGCGTCTCAATCAGGCGGTCGTTATCGCGTTGATGAAGACCGATTGACGGCTCATCAAGGATGTAAAGGACACCGGTCAGCCTTGAGCCGATTTGCGTTGCAAGCCTGATCCGCTGCGCTTCTCCCCCCGACAGAGTGCCGGCTGCGCGGCTGAGCGTCAAATAGTCAAGCCCGACATTGTTCAAGAATCCGAGCCTTTCTTCAATCTCCCGCAAAATGAGGTTGGCGATCTTCATGTCTTTTTCCGAAAGATCAAGTTCACGGAAAAATTGAAGGGCGTTAGCTACCGACATTTCGGTTATCTTACCGATGTGAAGGCCGTTAATCAGCACGGCGAGGGATTCCTTTTTCAGACGGTAGCCTTTGCATGAAGGGCACGGCTGATTAGCCATATATTTTTCCATCAGTTCACGAACATAATCCGAGCTGGTTTCTTTATAGCGCCTTTCGATATTGCGGATGACGCCTTCGAACTCAATGTAGTTTTCCCGGACTTGTCCGAAGTCGTTTTCATATCTGAAATAAATCTGCTCGCCTCCGCTGCCGTAGAGGATTTTCTCAAGGTGGTGCTTCGGCAGGTCTCTGACCGGAATATCCATATCGATTCCATAGTGGCTGCATACCGCTTCAAGCAGCTTCGGATAATATTGGGAGCTCTGCGGTTCCCAAGGTGCAATCGCATTCTCCTTTAGAGACAGCTCATCGTTTGGAATGACGAGCTCTACATCGACTTCCAGCTTGGACCCGAGGCCGTCGCAGCTCGGACATGCGCCGAACGGGCTGTTGAAAGAAAACATCCTCGGCTCCAGTTCCCCAATTGAAAAACCGCAGTGCGGACAGGCATGGTGCTCGCTGAACAGCAGCTCTTCCTGCCCGATCACGTCGATGATCACACGGCCTTCGCCGAGGCGGAGCGCCGTTTCGAGCGAGTCTGTGAGACGGGCGGTTACGCCTTCTTTTATGACGATGCGGTCGACGACGACTTCGATCGAATGCTTTTTATTCTTTTCGAGCTCGATGTCCTCTGAGAGGTCGTTCATTTCGCCGTCGATCCGGACTCTCACATAGCCTTGTTTTCTGATTTGTTCGAGCACTTTCACGTGCGATCCTTTTCTTCCCGAGACGATCGGCGCAAGCACCTGGATCTTCGTCCGCTCGGGATAATCCAAAATTCTGTCCGTCATCTGTTCGATCGTTTGCGAGGTAATTTCAATGCCGTGAACAGGGCAAACCGGCTTTCCGATTCTGGCAAACAGCAGCCGGAGATAATCGTAGATTTCCGTCACCGTTCCGACTGTCGACCGGGGGTTCCGGCTCGTTGTTTTCTGATCGATGCTGATCGCCGGCGACAGGCCTTCAATCGCATCGACGTCGGGTTTGTCCATCTGTCCTAAAAACTGGCGGGCATATGCGGAGAGAGACTCGACATAGCGCCGCTGCCCCTCTGCATATATCGTATCGAACGCAAGGGATGATTTCCCTGATCCCGAAAGACCTGTCAAAACGACAAGCTGATCCCTCGGAATAGAGACATCGATATTTTTCAGGTTATGGGCCCTTGCACCTTTCACCTCAATTCGTTTCGTTGCCATTTTCTATTCATCCTTCCGATTTTAACTCTAGGAGCAAGTCGCGAAGCTCGGCGGCGCGTTCAAAGTCAAGCGCTTTTGCCGCTTCCTTCATGTCGCTTTCCATTTGAGCGATCACTTTTTCCCGCTCTTTCTTCGTCATCTTCGAAAGCTTCGGCTCCTCTTTCACTTGATATTCTTCCTGGTCTTCAGCAGCATGAGTTGCCCGGATGACGTCCCTGATCTTTTTGTTGATCGTTTTCGGCGTAATGCCGTGTTTCTCATTATAAGCCTCCTGCTGTTCGCGGCGGCGCTTCGTTTCATTGATTGCGATTTCCATCGAGTTGGTGATTTTGTCGGCATACATGATTACGCGGCCTTCGGCATTTCTGGCGGCGCGGCCGATCGTTTGGATGAGCGAGCGTTCGGACCGCAAAAAGCCTTCTTTGTCTGCGTCAAGAATGGCGACGAGTGAAACCTCAGGAATATCGAGTCCTTCCCTCAGCAGGTTGATGCCGACGAGAACGTCATGCTTGCCGAGGCGAAGGTCGCGTATGATCTCGATCCGCTCCAGCGTTTTAATCTCTGAATGCAGGTACGTGACCTTGATACCGATTTCCTTCAGATAATCCGTCAAATCCTCGGACATTTTTTTCGTCAGCGTCGTGACGAGGACGCGTTCATTCCGCTCGATTCTCTGCTGGATTTCACCGATCAGATCATCGATCTGCCCTTCAATCGGCCTTACCTCAATAATCGGATCGAGCAGCCCTGTCGGCCGGATGATCTGCTCTACCATTTCAGGCGTATGCTCAAGTTCATAAGGCCCCGGCGTAGCCGACACATACACGATGTTGTGAATGTGCTTTTCAAACTCTTCAAACCTGAGCGGACGGTTATCCAAAGCGGAAGGCAGCCTGAATCCATGATCGACGAGAACCTGTTTTCTCGCCTGGTCTCCGTTGTACATTCCTCTGATCTGCGGTATGGTGACATGCGACTCATCTATGACCATCAGGAAATCATCCGGAAAGTAATCGAGCAGCGTATATGGAGTCGAACCTGCCGGACGAAGCGTCAAATGTCTTGAATAGTTTTCGATGCCCGAGCAAAAGCCCATTTCGCGCATCATTTCCAAATCGTATCTCGTCCGCTGTTCCAGACGCTGCGCTTCAAGGAGCTTGCCTTCTTCACGAAGCGCTTTGAGGCGCTCTTCCAGCTCCTCTTCAATGTTTATGATCGCTTTCTTCATCTTTTCTTCCCGGGTGACGAAGTGGGAAGCCGGGAAGATCGCGACGTGTTCCCTCTCCCCTAAAATTTCGCCAGTCAGGGCATCCACTTCCCTGATCCGTTCGATTTCGTCCCCGAAAAATTCAACTCGGACGCAGTGCTCATCCCTTGAAGCCGGAAAGATCTCGACGACATCGCCGCGCACCCTGAATGTTCCGCGCTGAAAATCGATGTCATTCCGCGCATATTGGATGTCAACGAGCTTTCTGAGCAGCTCATTCCGCTCGATTTCCATTTCCGTTCTGAGCGAGAGCACCATTTCCCTGTATTCCTCAGGAGAACCCAAGCCGTAAATACAAGAGACACTCGCCACAATGATGACATCTTTGCGTTCAAAAAGAGCAGACGTGGCAGAGTGCCTTAATTTATCAATCTCATCGTTAATGCTGGCATCTTTTTCGATAAATGTATCAGTCTGGGGCACGTAGGCCTCAGGCTGGTAATAGTCATAATAGCTGACAAAATATTCGACTGCGTTGTTGGGGAAAAATTCTTTAAACTCGCTGTAAAGCTGCCCGGCTAACGTTTTGTTGTGGGCGATGACGAGAGTCGGTTTGTTGACCTCTTTAATCACGTTCGACATCGTAAACGTCTTTCCAGTACCGGTTGCCCCCAAAAGCGTCTGATGCTTTCTGCCTTCATTGATTCCTTTGACAAGCTGATCAATCGCTTTCGGCTGATCCCCCTGGGGCTGATAATTCGAGACTAATTCAAAGCGGTCTTTCACATAAAAGCCTCCGTTTCTTTACGAAATCTTCCTGTTTATTATTTTAACACACCCGAAGCAAAAATACGAACTAAAGTTCGGTTTTTGTGTTTTCCCACAAAAGCCGGCGATTTCTGATCTATCAAAAAACCCCTCCTTTTTGTCATCAAAAGCAGGGCTTCACGGCAATCAATCTTACGGTTTCTATGAGTCTTCCTTCTTTTCGCCCGCCTTTTTTGCCGCATAGAGCGAACCGGCGACGAGCGAGGCGATATCAAGTCCTACAATAAAAAAGGTTTCCGTATAACCTTTTAAATATGAAGCGAACAACAGCGCTGCAGTGAGCGCAATTCCGACGTAATGGTTATAGGTCACCCTTGTAAAAAACAAGACAAGAATAAAAGGAAATATCAGTGCAAAAACGGCTTTTGTAAACACAAAAACCCTCCTCACGTTTCTTGATCTTATTCGATTATATTAAAGAACAAAGAAACGGACAAACATGGACACTCATTCATTTTGTCCATCATCTTGCCGCGTTATTCGGAATCGGACGTTAAAAGGCGAAAAAGAACGATATTCCGGCGGCCAGGAGGTTTGGCATGGCGAAAATGGCGAGAGCGTTTGCCAGCTTGCTGTTCCACTCCCCGTGCTCTTTCGTTTCTGCATCGTGATTTCCCCTGAACCGGTCACCGCTGACAAATACGCCCGAACATAAAGCAGACAACAGAATCGCGCCTAGGCCGGCTGCTCCCGAAACTTTGAAAATCAGCGTCCAATCCCCGGCCGCAGCCGAAACCAATACAGCTATTAAACAAACGAAAGCACCTGCGAGAAAAGCCCTTTTCATCAATCATTCTCCTTCAATGAGTTCTATCCATCATCCTAGCGGAACGTTTTGTAAAAGACAACCAAAAAGTTTCGAAACAAGGCAAAAGCAAAAGCGCCTGAAAGCGGCGCTTTTTTAACATCGGTTATTCTGTTTCTGCTGAGGCTGCTGCCTCGGCATGCTTCATCACCGCATCCTCTTCTTTTACAAAGATGATGCCGAGCTCATGATGCTCCCCTTCATAAGAAGCTCTTTGTTCAAAACGAATCTCATTGTTTAAACCGACGACTTCAAGCTTGAAGAAAGCCCTGTTCTTTTGGAGCGCTTCGTAGAAGTCCGCCGCATTTTTCACTTCAATCCCGTTGACCTTCGTGATGATTTCGCCGATCTTGAGACCGAGATCGGCTGCCGGCGTGTTCGGAATAATCCCGAGCACCATCAAGCCCTGGTCTCTCTTTGAAAAATGGAAAGGGGCGGAATTGTCGTTCATCCGCTGCTTCCAGGATAAAAAGGCCCTTCCTGCGATCGCTGCTCCGGCGGCAAGGGCGGCAAGCGGAGTCCACCATATGCTTCCGGCCGCGATCAGCAGAATGATGATGCCAAGCACGCTGATGCGCTTCGCTGTAATTTTAATGCTTTCAATCGGAAGCGATCCTTGAACCCTTTGGCCGAAGCCGATGAAATACGGAATCCACAAGAGCTCAAAGCCGCCGTTAAATGACAAAACAGGCCACCACGGAACAGATGATTCGATCGCATGTCCCGGAATAAGAATAAACAACGGCAGAAGCCAGGTTCTGCCCGCAATCTGCTGTCCGATCGGGAGACCCCTTGTGCTCATGACAATCGCAGGGGACGTTTTGATATGTGCCGTTTTATAGACAAGCACTCCTTCCGCCACCAACAGAAGTCCGAGCAAGACGGCAGCAGCCGACCAATTCGCGAGGGACAGCTGCGGCAGAAACGCGTCAAGCGCTCCGAAACCGGTGTATTCAATACATAAACCAACGACGATGCTCACGCCAAGCGTATATGCCGCTGACAGCAGACTCTGTCTGAAAGTTAAAGCTGCGGCAACGCTGACCGCCGCTATTAAAACCAGCATGCCCATCGGGAGATACAGCCCCAAGCCGAACGAAACAATGGACAGTACAAGTCCTGCCAGAAGTCCCTTGGAATATGTAAATTTGAACTCGTCATAAATATCTTCAATACGCGTATGGAACGTCTTTCTTTCACGTTTGATCCGGGCATAGCCGTAAGCAAGACTCATAATCATCATAAAATAGAAGAGCGGGTGCAAAAAGAACAATCCTGCTCCTTTTAAAAGTTCAATTAAGCTTTCTTCAACTGACAAGGGAACGTTCACCGCCTCAGCCAAGCATTTCAGGCCGCCTTCAACACGGCAGCTTTTTAACGTTGGATATTTTAAGGAAACCCAGCTTGTCTAAAGCGTCGGCACGAGGAAATGACGGGCGGCCGTTCAGGCGGGATGCCTGAGCCGTCAGCCGCAGAAACTTTCGTCATGATGCTTAAACGCCGGTGCTTTTCATGCGCATTCGTGACGACAAATGCTGGCACCTTTAGGCAAGCTGGTGCATTTTATTATTATTCTAACAAATAATAAAATGCTTGGGTATGGTAAACGTGAGGTTTATTTCTCCTGGCTCATCCAAAGCGTCACATTCGACAAAGAAAAATCTTTCAGGTAATGATTGACCTCGACATCAAGAATATCTCCTATCAGCTGCATTGACCGCTTGATGTCGGTCAGATTGATGCCGAGCCGCTTGTGGTTGTCCATCAAGTAGTTGAAATAAAGTTCCGCGCAATCCTCATTAATATCTTCCACACTTTCGACCGAAGTGTAGTTCACGAGGTATCTGCTGAACAGCATAAGCAATCCTACTGCCTTTGTAGCGGAAAACGTAACGTCTTGTGATCGAACTTTTAACTGCTCCACTAATTCATAGTATTTTTTCTCTCTCACAATACTTGCCCTTTTCAATCGTGTACCCCCATTTATTATTTATATATAAGAAAAGCGCAAGCGTCAAACGACTCCACCAACAGAGACGAAGAACGCAAACAGCGCTAACATTCTCCGCAAAAAAATGCACACATTATAATTCTTGAAAAAGCTTTGGTTCTATATTAAAAAGTTTTCCTATGTTATACAACTTGCAAAAGTTACATTTTTACTGCATCTTTACATCCTTATAAAGTCTCCCATATACTTATGTTATCGGGTCAATTCTATTCATTATGAATGTTTTTTTTATGAAAAAGCAAAAATTTTAGGTAAAAAGATTGAGAATTTACTTTCTGAGAATAAAAAAAGTGAGGACATCCCGTGCCCTCACTTTTTGTTAAACAGCACTTTTAATGCGGCTTGCAGCTGAAGATCGTTCTTTTCATCCATCTTTTTCTCCTCAATCCGCAGGTTCATTGTATTTGCCGTTTTTTGGTCAATGATCCCTGTTTGCTTCAGCTTGTTTGCTGCCTGAAACGCCATGACGGCTTTTTTTGTGCTTTCATTGTAATAGCCGTCTTCCCGGCCGGGGACAAACCCGAGTCCTTTCAGCAGGAACTGCGCCCGCTTAATTTCATTGTTGTTCATATCCGGCTTGAGGGGTTCTTTCAGCTGTAAAGGCCCCGCCGAGAAATATGCAGGCTGCGTGACTGGAACGGTCGGCTGAATGCCCTGCTTATGGATCCAATTTCCTTTAGGTGTCAGCCATTTGTACAGCGTCAGCTTAATATTGCTACCGTCTCCCATCGGCACCGCCTGCTGGACGGTTCCCTTTCCAAAGGAAGGATCGCCAACCACGTCGTAGCCCTCGGCTTCTTTTAATGCGCCTGCAAGAATTTCCGAAGCCGAAGCGCTGCCCTTGTCCGTGATCACGCTCACAGGGTATGGTTTTTTCTCTTTTAATTTTGAGAAGTATTGTTTTTTATTTCCGTTTCTTTCGGCGATTTGTATATACGGATGATCTTTTGTCACAAAATGTTTTAAAATGTCTTCCACGCTTTGCAAGTACCCGCCCGGATTTCCTCTTACATCCAAAACGAGCCCTTTTATTCCCTTTTTCTCAAGCTTTTTCAGTTCAGCAGTAAAATCTTTTGCCGTATGTTCGGAAAAGGAAGATATTGCGATATAGCCGACAGGTTTATCCTGTACTTTCTTTATGGAAGCAAACACCGTTTCCAGCGGGATTTCATCGCGCTTAATCGTAAATGTCAGCTGGTCTTTCATTCCGGGTCGGTGAACTTTCAGTGTAACCGTCGATCCCTTTTTGCCTCTGATCTTTAATACGGCGTCATTCAAATCCATTCCGCTCATGGAATCGCCGTCGATGCTGATGATTTCATCGTTCGGCTTTAATCCGGCTTTCTCTGCCGGAGACTGTTTAAAAGGAGAAACGATAATGATTTTTCTGTCTTCCATTCCGATTTCTGCACCGATTCCTTCAAAAGAGGAATCAAGGGAATCTGAAAACCGCTTTGCCGTCTGTTTATCCATATAGACCGAGTATGGGTCATTCAATGTTGAAAGCATGCCCTGTATGGCTCCTTCCAACAGTTTTTCCCTGTCGACCTGCTCCACATATTCATTTGAAATCAGGTCATATGCTTTCTCAATTTTCTCCAATTCGTTTCTAGCGGTGCTTTTGGCTGCAGCTTCTTCAGCCGCTGATGCTTTTGAAACGACATCATGTAACGGAATCGGGCCGGCGCCTGTTACCAAGCCGCATAACAGGCTGAGCGCAATGATGAGCCGCACAATCTTCTGATTCATCCTATACCTCCTCTTCTGCCTGCACTATGTTTTGTTGCTTGATGTAGTATGCGCCAAAACCGCCCGTATCATGTAATCGATTTTCCATTCCACAGCAAAAAAAGCTGCCGGAGTGCTGGCAGCTTTCGCTTATATGGTCCTCACGCGCTTGATGATTTCTTCTGTCACATCATCCGTCGTACTTGAACCGCCGATATCAGGCGTTAAGTAGCCGCTCTTTAGAACGTCTTCAATCACGTCAAGCAATCTTGCACCGAGTTCTTCTTCCCCGAAATGATCGAGCATCATTTTTGCCGTCCAAATTTGGCCGATCGGATTGGCGATTCCTTTTCCGATGATGTCCGGAGCAGAGCCGTGCACAGGCTCAAACATAGATGGATATTTGCCGTTTACATTAATGTTGGCGGCCGGCGCCACACCTATGCTTCCCATAATCGCCGCCCCGATATCGGTCAAAATATCGCCGAATAAATTGCTGGCAACAATGACGTCAAGCTTCTCTGGCCTCGTTACAAAAAAGGCCGACAGCGCGTCAATGTGCTGCGAATCTGCGGTAATATCGGGGTAGTCTTTTGCCGTGTTCTCAAAGACTTCATCCCAAAAAGGCATTGAATAAACGATTCCGTTCGACTTTGTTGCGCTTGTGACATGCTTTTTCCGCTTAGCCGCCAACTCAAAAGCAAAGCGCATCGCCCTCTCCGCCCCTTTTCTTGAAAAAACGGCATTTTGAATGGCGATTTCATCTTCATCCCTGAAGATTCTGCCTCCGATCGAGCTGTATTCCCCTTCACTGTTTTCCCTGACGACAAGCAGATCGAAATCTTTTGGGTTGGCCAGCGGAGACTTGATTCCTTGCAAATATTTCGCAGGTCTAATGTTGATGACCTGTTCAAATTCGCGGCGGATTTTAATGAGCAGCCCCCACAGGGAAATATGGTCGGGGACAAGCTTGCTGTTTCCTACAGCCCCAAGAAAGATGCTGTCGAACTCTTTCAGCTGCTCCAAGCCGTCATCAGGCATCATTTCCCCGTGTTCCAAATAATACTCACAGCTGTATGGAAACTCCGTAAACCGAAATGAGAGTCCCCCGTGAACATCCGAAACCGCTTTCAAAACTCGTTGTGCAGCAGGTACGACTTCTTTCCCTACCCCGTCACCGGGTATGCTGGCAATGTTGAATACTTTCATTGGATCATCCCCTATTTCAAATTGTCGACTGTCGACAGTTGTCACTTTCATTCTATACCTTGTGTTATTTTCTGACAAGAATAAATTTTGAGAAAAACCCAGTTTGAATAACAAAAAGCCGATTCAGTCCATCTCCGGACGAATCGGCTTTCATTTTAAAGCGGTATATAATTGGCCGGATCAACAGCATTGGATTTCGCGTTGTTCCAAAGGCCTTTATGAATTTCAAAGTGAAGATGCTGCCCGTAGGATTGGCCTGTATTTCCCATCGTTCCGATCACTTGTCCCTGTTCAACACGCTGGCCTGTCTGCACTTTAATTGAAGACATGTGAGCGTAGACCGTCTGATATGTTTGCCCGTTGATGTTATGGGTAATAAACACAACATTGCCGTAGCTGGACGAGTAATGGGCGTTATAGACCGTTCCGGCGGCGGCCGCATAAATCGGAACGCCTGAACCGCGCTTGGCGATGTCTACGCCGAAGTGATTTCCGAGCGAACGCTTTCCGAACCCGGAAGTAAATGTGCCGGAAGCAGGGCGGATAAAGCCTGAGCTGCTTGGTGCCGACGGTTTAGATGAGGAAGCTTCCGATTGGCCGCTTGAAGCCTGGCGGCTCGCTTCAGCTTCCTGCTTTTTGCGATGCGCCTCTTCGGCTTTGATCGCTTCATCCTGGCGCTTTAAAATTTCTGCTTCATTTTCGAGTGAACCAAGTTCTTCATGTGCATGATCTTTATCTTGCTTCACTTTTTTCATGACATTTGCTTTCTCTTTTTGCTGTTTGTCGAGCGTCTTTTTTAAATCTTCCAGGTCTTTGAGCGCTTTTTCAAGGCTTTCAAGGTCCTTGCTCAGCTTAGTTTCCTTTTCCTCGACAAGCTGAAGATCGCGTTTTTGCTCTTCCATCAGGTCTTTATCAGCTTCTACAATTGTCGAAACCGCACCCGCGCGGCTGATGAAATCCCCGAAGCTTTTCGAGCCGAGAAGCACATCTATGTATTGAACAGAACCGCCGTTTTCCTGCATTGAGCGAACACGGTCTTTCAATATTTTATTGCGTTTCTCAATCTTTTCTTTAAGCTTTTTTATTTGCTTTTTCAGCTCTTCGATGCTTTTCTTTGTTTTATCGATTTCTTCATTTTTCTTTTCCAGCTTTTCATTCGTGTCCGTCATCTTACGGTCGATTTTCTCGATCTCGCTTCTCAGGCTTGCTTCCTTTGATTCAAGCTCTGAAAGCTCCTGTTTCGTTTTTTCGAGTTTTGACTCGTTTTCAGATTTTTTGCTTTGAACGTCGCTCTTTTTTTTCTCCAAGTCTTCATAAGCTAAAGCATGGTTGCTTTTTAAGGGGATCAGCACTGCCGACGATCCGAGCACAGCGGTCAGCCCCAGCGTCATAAGCTTTCTTTTCAACCTTGGTTCCTCCTTGCCTTCAGAATCAAGGGAGCCCGGCGCTTTGCAGGCATCCCAGCTTTAAACATGATACAACCGGCGAAAGCGCCGGTTTAAACTTTTAAGAATTTGCGAATCGACATCAAGCTTCCCCATACACCGATAACGGCTCCGATCAGCACCAGGATCGCTGAAATCTGGAAGACGAACGGATTGTACGGCAAGAGCTGTATGAAAGTGCCTTGAACTTTCGGAGCGATCCACTGAACGGCATGATGATACGTTCCGAGCAAAATAGCGATCGGAATGATAGAACCGCATACACCCAAGAGCAAACCTTCAATGAAAAATGGCCAGCGAATGAACCAGTTTGTCGCACCTACAAGTTTCATAATCTCGATTTCTTTGCGTCTCGCAAAAATCGTAATTTTGATCGTATTAGAAATTAAAAACATCGCCGTAAACAGCAGGCCGATGACCAATGCAATCCCGATGACTTTGGCGACATTGCTGATTTTAAACAAGCGGTCTACCTGCTCCTGTCCGTATGTCACCTTATAGACATTGGTCAGCTTCTCAAGCTTCTTGGCAGCTTTCGGTGTGTCTTGAGGGTCTTTTGTTTTTACGACAAATGCATCGTTCAGCGGGTTTTCCTGCTCGAACATCGCAAAGAATTTCCCGTCTTCCCCAAAGCTGTCTTTCAGGTTTTTGAGTTCTTCATCTTTAGATGAGTATTTGACACTGCTGATTTCCGGTATTTTCTTTATTTCTTTTTCCAATGTATTTTTTTGATCCTGGTTGGCCGTTAAGTCAACCAGCACTTTGACTTCGACTTCTTGTTCGGCTTTTAATGTCATATTGTATACGTTCAGCATGATGACCATGAACACGCCGACCAAGATAAGTGTAACTGTTACAGCACTGATGGATGCGAAAGTCATCCACGCGTTTCTCCCGAGAGATTTTAAGCTCTCGCGCAAATGCCGTCCGAGAGTTCTAATCATAAGAACCATACTCCCCTCTAGCTTCATCACGCACAATGACCCCGTCTTCGATTGCGATGACCCGTTTCTTCATGGTGTTTACGATTTCTTTGTTATGAGTCGCCATAACGACTGTTGTTCCGCGGTTGTTGATCTCTTCGAGCGTCTTCATGATTTCCCAAGACGTCTCAGGGTCAAGGTTTCCCGTCGGCTCGTCAGCGATCACGACATCAGGGTCGTTGACGATTGACCGCGCAATTGAAACCCGTTGCTGTTCTCCTCCGGACAGCTGATCAGGAAATTGCCTTGCTTTGTGCTTCAGCTGGACAAGATCAAGCACTTCAAGCACTTTTTTTCTGATCACCTCTGGGCGCTCCCCGATGACCTCTAAAGCAAATGCAACATTTTCAAACACCGTCAGCTTCGGCAGCAGTTTAAAGTCTTGGAATACAACGCCGATTTTCCTTCTGATAAAAGGAATCTCTTTTTCTTTGAGCTGCGCCAAATTTTTATTGTTTATGACAATCTTCCCTTTGGAAGGCTTTTCTTCGCGGTAAATCATTTTAATGAAGGTTGATTTTCCTGCTCCGCTCGGTCCTACAACATAAACAAATTCCCCGGGATATATAGAGATGCTTATTCCGTTCAGCGCCGAGACCCCGTTGGAATAAGTCTTATATACATCTTTTATTTCGATCATGTAATCACCTAATCTTTTATGTTTATACGGTCATACTCTTCGAAAGGGCCTGTCGTTTTGTGTCCCCTGCCAATTTCACGATAAATGGTATTAATTCAAGCCCTTTTTCAACAACACCCATTATACGTCAAGATTAGACAAAATGATATTACAGTTTTGTTTCAATGCCGACCTAAGTTATAGGAAAAACGCAAAATCAGCCAAAAAATTTGTACTTTGGGCCTTATTTAAGACAAAAGAACCCGTTAATTCCGTTTTCCCAATAGGCAAAAAGACCTTTTCAACAAAAAAAGAACCTTTTTCACCTGAACGTGAAGAAGGTTCTTTTCGCCTCCTGACTGGCAAGGCATGCTTACTTTTTCTCTGAAAGCCACTTCGCGACCGCTTCAGCTTCTTTTTCGTCTACAAGATTGCCAGGCATTCCGCCGCGGCCGTTGACTACAATGTCCTTAATTTCGCTTTCCTTATACTTGCCGCCAACTTCCTTCAAACTCGGAGCGGAACCGCCGGCCAAATCCTTACCATGGCAGCCTGTGCAGTTTTGCTGGTAAATCTCTTCCCCGTCGGTTGCAGTTGCTTGCCCGCCTGTATTTTTCTCTTTGCTTTCGTTGTTATTGCCGCCGCAGGCAGCCAGCACAAAAGAAACAGCCATAAACAGAGTAAACAGCTTCATTTTCATTTTTTCAAGTCAGCTCCTTTAACAAGTCAACCTTTATTATAACCTCGATTATGCGCGTTTAAAACCCTCGCCAAGCACCTCTGAAGCATCCATCGCAATGACAAATGCAGACTCATCAATGTGTTTTACGAGTTGTTTCAGCTTTGTGAACTCGGTCTGGCCGACCACGCACATCAAAATAGGCCGCTCATCATCTGTATAGCCTCCGACCGCTGATATTTTCGTAATCCCCCTGTCGATTTTATTCAGTACCGCATGTCGAACTTCCTCTTCCCGGTTCGTAATGATCATCGCCATTTTGGAACGGTTCAATCCGACCTGGATGACATCGATGGTTTTGCTTGATATATAAACGCCAAGCATAGCATAAAGTCCCTGTTCGATGTTAAAAACAAACATCGCGGACAGGACGATCGTTCCGTCAATCAGCGCCAAACATTTGCCTTGCGACAGCCCGGTGTACTTATGAATGATTTGCGCGGCCAGCGCAGTGCCGCCTGTCGAGCCCCTTCCGAGAAAGACCATCCCGATCCCGACTCCGATGCCGACACCGCCGAAAATGGCGGCCAAGAGCGGATTCTCTGTCGCCGGAGCAATGTCCCGCGTCACGTATACGACAAACGGGAGAAAAACAGACCCGACAAGCGTCTTGATGCCGAATTTTCCTCCGAGTACCAGAACCCCGGCAATAAATAAAGGAATATTAAATGCCCATTGCACATAGGCGGCTTCAAAGCCGAACGATTGCAAAATGGTGCTGATGCCGCTGACTCCGCCGGCTGCAATCCGGTTGGGAAGCAAAAACATATTAAATGTCACAGCGACGACGGCTGATCCAAACAGGATATAGCCGTAGTCACGCAGCACCGTAAACAATTGATATCTCGTTTTGTCCATATTCATGTCTGTCATCCTCCGCACGATTCATTACCAATCGAGAGTATAGCATTTAGCATACTGTAAGTAAATAACAGCCAAATAACGTATTAATTGAATAAAGCGGCAGAGGGACAAAGCTTCTTACGGCTTAAGCTGCCCAGATTCAGGCAATTTTCCCCGCAAAAAAGGCACATCCTCACAATGTGGATGCGCCTTTCTTCAATTTAGGAAAGCTTGGAACGCAAATATGCGTCAATGAAAGAGTCAATGTCTCCGTCCATAACCGCCTGCACGTTCCCCATTTCCGTGTTGGTTCGATGATCCTTCACTAGAGAATACGGGTGGAAAACGTATGAGCGGATCTGGCTTCCCCAGCCGATTTCTTTTTGTTCGCCGCGAATTTCGTCCAGCTGTGCCTGCTGCTCCTCGATTCTGCGCTGATACAGCTTCGATTTCAGCATTTTCATGGCACGTTCGCGGTTTTTAATTTGTGATCGCTCTGTCTGACAAGTGACGATGACGCCTGTCGGCAAGTGGGTGATCCTGACGGCGGAGTCTGTCGTATTGACGTGCTGGCCGCCGGCGCCGCTTGCCCTGTACGTATCGACTTTAATATCTTCCGTACGGATCTCAATGTCGATTTCTTCGTTGAATTCAGGCATGACATCACAAGACACAAACGACGTGTGCCTGCGCCCTGAAGAGTCAAACGGAGAAATTCTGACGAGCCTGTGCACGCCTTTTTCGGCTTTTAAATAACCGTAGGCATTGTGGCCTTTAATCAGGAGAGTGACAGACTTGATTCCCGCCTCATCTCCTGGAAGGTAATCAAGGGTTTCCACCTTGAATCCGCGGCGCTCTGCCCACCTGGTGTACATTCTGAGAAGCATTGAACCCCAATCCTGTGATTCGGTGCCGCCGGCTCCCGGGTGAAGCTCAAGGATCGCATTGTTTTTATCATAAGGCTCGCTTAACAATAGCTGGAGCTCAAATTCATTAAACTGCTTTGTTAAGCTTTTCAGCTCGTTGACCAGTTCATTTTGCAGGTCCTGGTCAGGATCTTCTTTTAAAAGATCATGTGTCATTTGCAGTTCTTCATGAGACTCGCTTAAACTTTTGTACGTGTTGACATAGTCTTTTAACGCATTCGCTTCATTAATGATCGTCTGCGCTTTCTGCTGATCTCCCCAAAAGTCGGGGTCAGCCATCTGCTCGTCTAATTCGCTGATTCTTGCTTCCTTTGTTTCGAGGTCAAAGAGACCCCCTGAAGTCCGCTAACCGAGTAGCCATATTTTCAAGTTCCTGTCTGATTTCTGCCAATTCCATTATTCTTTCACCTCATCATATATTTCAGCCGGTTCAAAATAAAAAGAGGCGTGCACCTCTTTTTATTCTGTTCTTCCGCAGCAGTTTTTATATTTTTTTCCGCTTCCGCAGTAGCAAGGATCATTGCGTCCGATATCCACCGCTTTGCGGACCGGTTTTTTCTTCGCTTGTTTTTCCTCATCGCCTTCTTTCGGCTGATGGGCTGTCGTCTGTCCTTGAATGACCTCTTCGCGCTCAAGGTTGTTTTCGATTTCAGCCTTCATGACGAATTTGGCTACATCATCTTCAATCGCCGCGATCATGTTTTCAAACATTGCAAAGCCTTCCATCTGATACTCGCGGAGCGGGTTTGTCTGAGCATAAGCGCGCAGATGAATTCCTTGCCGCAGCTGATCCATCGCATCGATGTGATCCATCCATTTCGTATCCACTTCGCGGAGAACGATGACTTTCTCAAATTCGCGCATTTGTTCAGAGCCGTACCGCTCTTCTTTCTCATCGTATTTCGTTTTGATGCGGTCGTAAATGAGCTCTGTAATCTCCTCGGGCTCTTTTCCGAAAATGTCGCTTTTCTCCACTCCACCTTCATCAAGGAAATTCGCATTTACAAGCTCCACAAGGCCGTCAAGATTCCACTCTTCAGGCAGATCTTCCTTCGGCGTATATGAAGCAACAGCCCGCTCGAGTGAAGCTTTAATCATATTTTCGACGATGGAGCGGAGGTTATCGGAATCGATGACCTCAAAGCGCTGTTTATAGATGACTTCGCGCTGCTGGCGGAGCACGTCATCGTATTGCAGAAGCTGCTTACGGGCATCAAAGTTGTTGCCTTCCACACGCTTCTGTGAAGATTCGACCGCTCTTGAAACCATCTTGCTCTGTATCGGCGTCGAATCGTCCATTCCGAAGCGGTCAAGCATCGCCATCGTCCGCTCTGCGCCGAAGCGTTTCATTAATTCATCTTCCATGGACAGATAAAATTGGGTGATACCAGGGTCCCCCTGACGGCCTGAACGTCCGCGCAGCTGGTTGTCAATCCGCCTTGATTCATGGCGTTCCGTACCGATGACGGCCAGTCCGCCAAGCTCTTTTACACCTTCGCCAAGCTTGATGTCCGTTCCGCGGCCCGCCATGTTGGTCGCGATGGTGACCGCGCCTTTTTGCCCGGCATCTTCGATAATCTGAGCTTCCCGCTCATGGTTTTTCGCGTTCAACACTTGATGCGGGATTCCTTTATTTTTAAGGAGCCTTGATATCAATTCAGATGTTTCAACCGCAACCGTACCGACAAGTACCGGCTGTCCGACCATATAGCGCTGGGCGACATCCTCTGCAACAGCTTTAAATTTTCCTTCCATGGTCCGGTAAATTAAATCCGGTCGGTCATCGCGGGCAATCGGCTTGTTGGTCGGAATCGTAACAACCTGCATGTTGTAGATGTTGCGGAATTCTTCTTCTTCCGTTTTTGCGGTACCCGTCATTCCAGCCAATTTTTCATACATTCGGAAATAGTTCTGGAAGGTGATCGTCGCGAGCGTCATGCTCTCATTTTGGATCTCAAGGCCTTCCTTCGCTTCAATGGCCTGGTGAAGTCCGTCGCTGTAGCGGCGGCCTTTCATCAAACGGCCTGTAAAAGAGTCGACGATAACGACCTGACCGTCTTCGACGACGTAGTCGACGTCTTTATGCATCGCCGCATGGGCTTTCAGCGCCTGGGCAATATGATGGTTTAAGGCGACATGGCGGACGTCAAACAAGTTTTCGATGCCAAATGCCTTTTCAGCTTTTGTCATCCCCTCTTCAGTCAGCTGAACGCCTTTTGTTTTCACATCGTATGTGTAGTCCTGATCCGCTTTTAGCGTGCGGACAAACGCATTGGCCTGAACATAAAGCTTGGTGGATTTGGCCGCTTGTCCAGAAATGATGAGCGGCGTTCTTGCTTCATCGATCAAAATGGAGTCGACTTCATCGATGACCGCAAAATGAAGCGGGCGCTGAACCATCTGCTCTTTATAAAGCACCATGTTGTCGCGCAAGTAGTCAAAGCCAAGCTCATTATTCGTAGAATACGTAATATCTGCTGCATAGGCTTCACGCTTCTCGTCTTTTGACAGGCTGTTCAGGTTTAGGCCGACCGTCAGCCCGAGAAACTCAAAGATTTTCCCCATCTCTTCAGCGTCGCGGCTCGCCAGGTATTCGTTGACCGTCACGACGTGAACGCCTTTCCCTGACAGAGCGTTCAAGTAAACGGGCATTGTGGAAGTCAGCGTTTTACCTTCCCCCGTTTTCATTTCGGCGATATTCCCTTCATGAAGGGCGACGCCCCCCATCAGCTGAACCTTAAACGGAAACATGCCTGTCACGCGCCGGGAAGCTTCCCTGACAACGGCAAACGCTTCAACCAAAAGATCGTCAACCGTTTCGCCTTTTTCAAGGCGCTCTTTGAACTCGATCGTCTTTTGCTTCAAAGCTTCGTCTGAAAGCTTCTCTATATCTGCCTTGAGCGCATCAATCTCGTTCGCTTTCTTTTCATAACGGCTGAGCGTGCGTTTTGTCGGATCAAACACTTTATTTAAAATTCCAAGCATAGAATAACGCTCCTCTTTAATTTCCTTGTTTAAGCATGAGTAAACAGTAATTTTTATATATGCAATATCATATCATACCTTTTGTCATTTCCAAACAATTTACCGCGGGGGAACGGAAAAAATCCCCTCTGCGGAAGATCCGGGAGGGGACTCGATATATTTATTCGTTCGGCTCGATCAAACCGTATTTTCCATCGTTTCTTCGGTAGACCACATTGGTCAGATTGGTTTCGGCGTTCGTGAATACAAAGAAGCTGTGTCCAAGCATATTCATTTGTAAAATCGCTTCTTCATTATCCATCGGCTTTAAATTAAAGCGCTTTTGACGGACAACCTGCGGCTGTTCATCCTCAATGTCTTCCTGCACGGCCGTTCCGATGCCGTTTCCTTCTGCAAAAACATGCTTCGAAGAACCTTTTTCGCGGAATTTCCGGTTAACTTTTGTTTTATGCTTGCGTATTTGACGTTCCAGTTTGTTCGTTGCGAGATCGATTGCATTGTACATATCTTCGTGGTGAACTTCCGCACGGAGAGAGAGGTCTGTCATTGGAATTGTCACTTCCACCTTTGATTCCTGATCATTGTAGAATTTTAAGTTGACGTGAACAATCGCATCAACGTTATTTTCAAAATAACGCTCAAGCTTTCCAATCTTCTTCTCGACGTGTTCTCTTAACGCTGGTGTTACCTCAATATTTTCTCCTCTGACGTTGAACTCCATCAAAAGAACGCCTCCTTTATATTAAGGATATGTAAATATATTTCGTCTTTTCCCTGCTGAATTCCTGCATAAACGTAAAAATTATGTGAAAAATCCGTGAATTTTGACGAAGTTTGTCTCCTGCCATCTGAGCCCCTTTATTAAATCTTAAATATATTCACATGCGGATAAAATAAGAACAAAAAATAACGGCATACACCTGCAGAATCCTGACAGATGTATGCCATTAATGGATGACATAAGGTTTCATGCATTGGTGGATCGTTTTCATCCATTCCCGATAAAGCGGTAAAAAGTGATGGATCAAGTCATGCTGAAATTCAGCAGACGGATAATTGTAGTAGATCAAGCTGTCAAACTCACGGAAGACTCTGTCAAAAAAACGAATCGAAGATTTGGCACAGCTTGTCTCCAAAATCGACAGCAAAACAGCGTGCGACGAATCCAACTGAAAAAAAGCATAGATTAAATCGTTAAAAATCCGCTCTCCTTCTGTCTTCGCCAAATCTTGATTCGCTTCTATTAAATAGCAAAACCCCTCTTCAATCGTAAACAAAAGCTGATAATAAGTCGTTAAGAGCATGTAATCGTCGGTGCTTGTCAAAGCGATCACCTATTTGCGCTTGTCATAATATGTGCCGTCAATCGTCATGTTGGCGTACGGATTGATATAGGAATGATGCATGGCACGCTTCTGCTTCGCCTGAAGCAGCTCCTGCTTGACAGCCTGCTGCAGCCTTTTCAGTTCGGCCATGATCAATGGCTCCATATCCGTCACCTGCTGCAGCTGCCGCTTTTCCGTCTCAGAAAGAGGCGGCTTGATCTCGCGGATCAAGCCATCGCGTTTTTTAAGAAAATCTTCAATTGCCTGAACCAGCTCGTCGCTTTCCGGGGCGCCTTTTATTTGAGCGAGCATATGTTTTGTTTCGCTGTAGAGCAGCTCAATCTTTTCCATTATGCCAGTCCGCCCGATCCGAACCGGCCCTGCCGTTCAATTTGAAGCGCCTGCTTCCAGGCATCGCGTAAATCTTTGACATACCCTTCGACTTCCGCCACGATATCTTTGTCATTGTTAATGTTTGCTTCAATCAGGCGGCGGTGGATATACTCGTACATCGCCCCCATCGAAGCGGCCAATTCGACTTTCCGATCAAGGGTGATATTGAGCTCCTGTATAATGTTTTGAGCTTTGACAAGGTTCGTATTTTTCGTTTCCATATCCTCTTGTTCAATCGCCTGTTTCGCCAGCTTCATAAATTTAAGGCAGCCGTCAAATAGCATAAGCGTCAATTCTCCAGGAGTCGCCATGTTGATTGAATTTTGCTGATAAGCTGCATACGGATTGTTTAAAGCCATTGTTGATCCTCCAAATTACAATTATTGTCCAAGCAATTGCGCCAAGTATGTCGATTGTTCATTCATTTTTTGAATCGCTTTTTCCATCGCCGTGAACTTTGTATAATAGCGATTTTCGATTTGTGTCAGGCGGTTATTCATGGACGAAATATCAGATTCAACTGTATTCAAGTTTTTCCCGATTGTAAATTGATTGTTTGCCATTGCTGAATTTCCGGCTTTATCTTCAATCTGCTTCTTCGTATCGGTCAAAACCGTCTGAAGGCGTCTCATGATGCCTTTTTCATTGTAATTTTCCGTGCTGCTCGTTCCCGCCATAAAGAGGTTTGCCACACTGTCAGGGTCTTCTTTAATTTTCGCTTTCAGCTTTTCTTCGTTGATCTCTAAATGACCGCGCTGACTGTATACGCTTGATGTCGTAATTCCAAACTGAGTGAGCTGCAGCGATTCGCCGTTCACAGAGACATTCGAATAAAAATCTGTCCTCATTTGATTGGTGGCGCCGCTTAAAATCGTGTCGCCCCTTAACAATCCGCTTTTCGCTTTTTCTTCCCACAGCTCAATTTGCTTTTCCGTCATATCTTTTTTCTGTTCTTCTGTCAGCGGCGTATAGTCGCGGTATTTCTTTTCCGTGAGCTTGCCGTTGACCATATCGATCAGTTCGTTGTACTGTGTGACAAAGTCTTTAATCTTTTCATAAATCCCGTCAACATCAGTCGCTACATCAAGCGAAACGGGGCTGTTTGTCGTATTCTTCAACTGATATGTCACATTATTAACGGTAAAGTTGTTCGTTGTCTTCTCAATCTGCAATCCGTTGATGACAACTTCGGCGTTTTGGCCGGCTTGGCTGGCTGTCAGCTTGTTGTCGGCATCAAGCGCAAATCCGAGCTGATTGGACATAAAGCTCGCCGTCGCATCATCAGCTGCCTGTATGCTGCCCCCTGCGCCGGTTGCTTTTGATGTGAAAGCGATCGTTTCTACATATTCAGAACCGTTATAAATCTTTTCTTTCATAGCGGTTACGCCCAAATTTGATTTGTTGACTTTGGAAACGATGTCATCCAGCGTATCCGTGCTGCTGACGCTGATTTCAACTTTTTTCGCAGTCGTTTCTCCAGGTGCTGTCACTTGGAAAGTTAGCGTTTGATCGCTCCCGGTATACCCTGAAAGGCTGGAAGATTTATAGGTGGCCGCAGTCGCCAGCTTGTTGACTTGGATCGTGCCTGACGCCGCATTCGTGGTGCCTGTTGCCGTAACCGCCGACTCGTCAGAGCTTGTCACCTTTTTCGCGCCGTACGTGCTGGGACGGAGCATAAGGTTGATGGATTCCTGCAAATCTTTAATTTTCGTATTGATTTCACGATAGCTGTCGCGCTGCCATTCCAAAGTCTGTTTCTTTTGAGTAAGCTTATCAAGCGGGACGCGCTCCGTCTTCATTAATTTGCTGACAATGTCGTCTATATCCATACCTGAAGCTAATCCTGATATTCTGATCGCCATATCTTTAACACTCCTGTTCTATGTAGTTTTATCGACAATTAACCCCATAAATTCCGCCATCGCCGCATAAAAATCGAGCCACTCCTTTGGCGGAATCTCGCGGACGACTTCCTCTGTCCGATTGTCCACGACCTTCACATAATACTCTCCCAATTTTTCGTGAAGCACAAACTGTAGGTGCACCTGCGACGGCTCCAAAAGGTTGTTTGCGCCTTGTATGGTTTTTTCAAGCTGAGCAAATGTAAATTCTGCAGCGTCCGTCTGCTGCGGGCGTTCCACAGCTTCATACTGTTTATTCAACATCTGTGTTTTGTAAGCATCAATAATGGGTTCTAAAGATGACAATCTATTGATCGACAATTTTTACCATCCCCTATGCTATGATCTAAAACTTATATCGGCTAAGGGCGAATGAGATTAAATATCTTTATGGAAAAAAATTATGAGAAAAGACAAAGTGGTTTAATTTAAAAAAAGAATCCCTGCAAAGGATTCTTGGACAAATGTAAAAAAAGACCTTGGCAAAGGCCAAGATCTTTTTAAAATTAACGAAGCAACTGAAGAACGTTTTGCGGCTGTTGGTTCGCTTGAGCAAGCATAGCTTGAGAAGCTTGAGAAAGAATGTTGTTCTTTGTGAACTCGCTCATTTCTTTAGCCATGTCAACGTCGCGGATACGAGACTCAGCAGCTGTCAAGTTTTCAGAAGAAGCACCAAGGTTGTTGATTGTGTGCTCTAGACGGTTTTGTACCGCACCAAGTTTAGAACGTTGGCTTGAAACAGTTGTAATTGCAGTATCAATTTTAGCGATCTCAGTGTTAAAGTCAAAAGCAGCATCTGAAACATCGATACCATTTACCCCTAATGTTGTTGCATCCATGCTTCCAATTTGAACGTTAATACTTTGGTTAGCATTGGCGCCGATTTGGAATGTGAATCCAGCTGTCACACTACCATTTAAGAGTTTTTTTCCGTTAAATTCAGTACGTTGAGAGATGCCATTAATTTCTTCTTCTAACGCACTCATTTCATCTTTAATTGCAGTTAAATCTTCAGGTTGTTGTGTTCCAGTGTTACCTGCTTGAACAGTAAGTTCACGCATACGTTGAAGGATTGCATGAGTTTCAGTCAATGCACCTTCAGCTGTTTGGATAAGAGAGATGCCGTCTTGAGCGTTCTTAGAAGCCATTTCAAGACCGCGGATTTGTCCTCTCATTTTTTCAGAGATTGCAAGACCTGCTGCGTCATCTCCGGCACGGTTGATGCGAAGACCAGAAGAAAGCTTCTCCATGTTCTTTTGGCTTGCGCTGTTGTTTGAAGACAGACGGTTCAGCGTGTTAAGCGCTGCAATGTTGTGGTTGATTCTCATTGTGTATTTCCTCCTTGAAATGTGTTTGATTGCACGTCCATGTGCATGTTTGAAGCATTCAGGCTGTCCCTCCTGCTACATACTTTATATCGGAGGTGCCTTGAAATTGTTTATAGCAAAAATAAAAAAATCCTCACTTTTTTTGTGAGGATAATTTCGCAAGCAAATCGTTTGAGATGGAAGCGGCCCGGCTGTTTTCTTCCTGGATCGCCAAATAGATTTCCTTGCGGTGAATTTCGATATGCTTCGGCGCGTCGATGCCGATTTTCACCTGGTCTCCGTCAACCGATATAATTTTCACTTCAATATCGTCTCCGATTTGAATCGCTTCATTGAGCTTGCGGGATAAGACTAGCATGCTTCCCCTCCTATCGGCTGCTTTGTCAGATAAGAAGAGTCATGCAAAATCACTTGCTTGGCAAGCATTTTTCTGCGGTTCACCACAATCGGCGCCATCAAATTGGCCGTTGATTTCTCGAATGGCTCTTCGATCGTTAAAATCGCCATCACTTCAACGTCTTCGGCAGATTCGATTTCAAGAAGTTCAACCGTCGTTTCATCAAGATCAAAGCCATAATCTTTGAAAAAGACGAACGGACTGGCGACAATGAATGCCAGCTCTTCCGACTGCACCGACTGAAGGACGACGAACGGCGAATCCTCGGAAAGCGGCAGGATGACGAACTTCTTCTCCCCTGTAAATCCGGGCAGGCCGTTTTTAAACACGATTGTCTGGTCTTCTTGAATTTGCGTTTCTCCGTGATACTTTGTTTTAATGATCATCATTCACGATCCTTTGCTGAATTACTTTTGTTTTGGGTATTCCACATCTATTTTTACCTCCGGATATTGGAGCATGTCAACCTTCACACTGCCCGGCGTATAGTTAACAACCGGTTTATTCGGCGTTGCTTCGATGATAGGCTTGCGCGGCGTCGCTTCAATGTTCACTTTAGCCGGTTCGTATGCGATTTTCACCCTGTCAAATGACGGCGCAAAATGAACGCCGATTTGAATCGGTTCAGGCTCGCTGTTCCGCCTCGCCTGGTCTGCAAGCGGATTGCCTTCGATTTCGATCCGCATCATTTCGTCTCCTTCTTCAGCGGTCCGTGCCATTCCGGCGAGCCAATCCTGATAGCCTTGCTGCGCCCCTTCTTCAATCCTTTTAAATATATGCTTTCTTTCTAAGTCTTCCCAAGCTTTTGTCTGGTCAATCGTGAGCTTTGAAGGGGTGGTTGTAATCTTCAGTTCGGCCGGCGGCTGCTCGATTTTCAAGTCAGCGCGCGGCTGTTCCATTTTCAAATCTGGCGGCGTCGTTGTTAAACCGATGCGGCCGGGGATATTTTGCATCATCAGCCTAGGCATCTCCATTATGATATCCTCCTTTTGCTGAAAAAAAGCAACTCGGATAGAGTCGCTTTTATCTTAAAAAGTCAACCAGTGTCGGCTGAACGATTTTCGCATTTACGGCAAGTGCAGCTCTGTGAACCGATTGCTGTGTAATAAATTCGGTAATGATCTCCTCAAGCTCAACATCTTCGTTGTCTGACAATACCTTTGTCGCCGTCTCTTCCTGTTCGCTCAGCCGCGCATTGATCAATTCGAGCCGGTTGTAGCGCGCTCCGATATCAGACCGCTCATTGCTCATCTGATTGGAGAACTGGTCAATGTCTGAGAGGGCGTTTTCCATTCCTTCCATTGTTCCCGCTTTTAAGGCGCTCTCGAGAGACTCGATCATTTCAAAGACGTTTTGTCCGCTGCTTGATTGTCCGCCGAAAGCCGAAATCGGATTGGAGTTTACATTTAAGGTTGCGTTTGGCGAAACATTAATGTTAACGTCAGAGCTGCTTGTATAGTTTTCAAAATTGTATGTGTAAGTACCGTCGGCGTTTTTTGTGATCGGAGCGACGTCAGAATTCGTTCCGTTAAAGAGGTAGCGGCCGTTGACCTGCGTGTTGGCGATCTGGATCAGCTGGTCTTTCAGTTGGCCGATTTCGACCCCGATCGCATTTAGTTCAGCCTCGCCGTTTGTACTGTTTTGAGCCTTAACGGTCAGCTCTCTGATTTTCGCCATGATATCAATGCCTTCTGTAATGTTCGTTTCCGTATTTTCAAGCCATGTAAAAGCTTGCGAGGCATTGCTTTGGTATTGTTTAACCTGGGACAACTGTGTATTATACTTCAGGCTTTTCATTGCGACGACTGGGTCGTCGGATGCCTTTGTGATCTTTTTCCCTGAAGAAATCTGTGATTGAAGCTTATCCAGCTTTCCATAGCTTGAATTGATGTAGCGCAAAGAATTTTTTGCGATCATCCCTTGGGTTACCCGCATGAATCTCTACCTACCTTCCTACGACACCCATGCCGTTAATAATCTTATCGAGGACTTCGTCCTGCAGCGTAATCATTCTCGCAGCCGCGTTATAAGCATGCTGGAATTGGATCATGTTCGACATTTCTTCATCTAATGATACGGCGCTAACAGACTGCCTGTTCAATTCAGCCGTGTTTACAAGCGTTTCTGTATTCTTGGCCAGCCTGTTGGTTTCCTGGGCTTTTACGCCCATTTCACCGATGATGCCTGCGTAATAGTCGAAAACAGTCGTCGTTTTTTCGCCGATTTGCATTTTTTTGGTGAAGACAGCAGCCAGATTTGTCGCGTTGGCGTTGTCACTCGCTTCACCATTCAGCGATGCGGCGACTTTATCGCCTTTTGAATTCATGATCTCATCGGCTACTTTGATTTTGCCGGCGGCTCCCTTTGCAGGCTCAGCCTCTCCTCCGGTAAATTCAAAGAAAACGCCTCCCGGTTCTCCTGATGAAGTAAACCCGCTTTGGTGGACAGCATTAAATTCCTTCGCAAAAGCGAGTGCCATTTCATCCAGGTCTGCGAGCATTTCAGGATATAAACCTTTTTCTGCACCGTTTGACATATATCCGAAGGACTCGATTAAACCGAGCAGCGACCCTTTGCTAGTAAACGAATCGATGCCGATGTCCGTCCCGCCGAGGGAAACGCCCGTCACAAGGCCTGTGTCGTTGTCGTAATTTACTTTGACCGTTTCAGTCGCGAAGTTTGGTCCGTCAAGAACCTTGCCCAGAGACTGGCCGTTTACGTCAAGGACTTCTATTGACACAATGCCTTCAGCGGTTGCGAGAGGATTGCCGCCGGTTTTCGTATAGCTGACTTTGATATTAACCATTGAAGACAGTTCATCAAGGAGCTGATCACGCTTATCGTACAAATCATTCGGGAGATAGCCGTTCGGCTCGACTTTGGCGATTTGCTCGTTCAAGCTGTTCAGCTGGGACAGAAGCGAGTTGATCGTCATCACATTTTGATCAATCTGGTCGCCTAAATTTGATTGAACGGTTGTCAGCGATTCATACAGGGTTTTAAATGTCTCAGCGACCGCCTGCCCTTTTTGTGCAACAACAGAAGCAGCGCTCGGTTCGTGGGCGTTGTTCGTCAATTCCTGAATGGAATTCCAGAATGAATTCAGAACTTTGTTTAGTCCGGTGTCGTTCAGTTCATTCATAATCCCTTCCATTTGGTTAAAAGCGTCCACTTTTGCATTGTAATAGCCGGCCTTTGTATTCTGCGTCCTGTATTGATAGTCCAGAAAGCTGTCCCTAACCCTTTCAACCGAACCGATTTCAACGCCTGTACCCATCTGGCCTGCAAGTCCGACAGAGTCTCTTGATACGGACGGATAAGGGGTTGATGCTTTAAATGTAACACGCTGTCTTGAATACCCTTCGGTATTGGCGTTGGATATATTGTTTGCTGTCACGCTCAGAGCTGATTGCTGCGCGGACAAGCCTCTTTTTGCGATTTCCAGCCCTAAAAAAGTTGGATTTGTCATCTTTTTCACTCCGTTCTAAGCTTTTGAATCGAATAAAGAAAGCCGTTTCACCCCGCCTGTCTGGTTTGGCTGCTGCTCTTTTCCGTAATTCGAACCGCCTTCATTCGGAAGGAGCATATCAAATGTAAGCGAGATAAATTGAAGCGACTGAAAAGTCAGCTGCTTGTTCAAATCGTTCACATCCTTCAAACGGGTGACGAGCTGTGAGAGCTTGGCATACAGCTGTTCCAGCACCTTTTTCTCGCCGCCCGCAGCTTTGCTGATACATGCGCTGATCGTCGCGTCCGAGCTGCCGATACAGCTTTTAGTTGCTTCAATGCGGGACTGCTCCGTTTGTTCAATGGCCTGCACATACTTTTGTTCTTTCGTCACGATTTCTGAAAGTGCCTTTATTTCGTTCGTCTTCAGCGCCTCCGTTTTTTGTTCCGACAGAGACAGCAGATGTTCATGCAGCACGCATAAGCGCTCCAGCTCTTCAATCACCCGTTTCACTGAACTGACTTCCTCCTTTTATTGCTGTTTATAAAAATTGACCATTTTTTCAGCTATGCCTTTGCCGTCAACTTTGTACGTTCCATTCTCCACGGCTGCTTTCAGCTGGGCAATTTTCTCCTGACGCTCCTTCATTAAATCAGGGCCTTTTTGCAGCTCCTTTGCTTTCGCGGAAATCTCAACTTTGTCTTCCGGCTGGGCTGCTCCCTGTGAAGAAGCTGTTTGTTTTTCAAATGATTTATGATAAGGATTAACAGGTTGTGTTCCATATTGGTTGATCTTCATGGGATTCCTCTCACTTTCCGCCATAGTTATCTATGATCATACTCATTTTATCGTCTGAGCTTCAAGTTAGTTTAGGGAATCAGTCATTTTTGGGCTTAAAGGTATAGTACGTGCCTTTAGAACTATTATTTCTCTCTCTTTCAAGCTGCTCCAGCTGGTCTAATTGACTCATTTGCGATGCCAAATCCTGCTCGCATGACATGCAATAACGTCCTTCCCGAATAAGCGTGCCGCACCTTTCGCACGGATAGCCGAGATTCGGGAAATTAGAGATTTGAATGCGTTTCTGTCTAATAAACTTCAATATTAACTCTTCTTCGACACCTGTTTTTTCTACGATCTGAAACATCGTGGACTGCCGGTTTTCCTGTTTTTTCAGAAATTTATAAACAATTTCATACGCGCGCTCTTCTTCTTTCAAGCATGAAGCGCAAACGGTTTGAAAACTGCTTTTCATAAACAATGCGTTACATCTTGGACAATTCGCCAATTGACTCATAAACTTTGACCCCTATCCTTAAATTCTATTTTTTATATCGGCAGGGAAGAAAAATGATTTAGCTTCTAATTAATGTATATGATGATACAGATTTTGCTTCTCCGGATGTCATCAGGCAATCAGCGGCATGATGAAGGGTCGCTCCTGTCGTATACAAGTCGTCAATCAATATGACATCCAGATTCTTTACTGACCCCTTTTCGGTTCTAAAAACGGTTTTTGGCTTAATTCGCTCTTTCCTGCTTTTTTTGGATTGTTTTTCATTTTCGATTCTGATCAAGGGATGAATAACGGGTATTTGTAATAAGGAAGCAAGACGCTCCGCCTGATTAAATCCCCTCTCCGCTTTACGTTCTTCACTGAGAGGTATCGGAACTAAAACAGACGGGCTGCGGCGGAAGTATTGTTGAAAAGCGCTGATAAATGAAGGGGCAAAAGCGAAGACCAGTTCAGCATCACCTCTGAACTTAAAACGGGCAAGGACTTCTTTCATGAAAGTATTGTAGAGATAAACAGAGCGGTTTTGCCTCAAAAGAGAGCGGGTTAACGGATTGGCCTCCCATTTTGCGCAGTCACCGCACAGCTCTTCGCTCCCCTGTGGCCGTCCGCACTTAGGGCATACGGTTCCTTTGATCTCGATAAAGTTCTCTTTACATTCCCTGCATATTTTCTCTTCTGATCGTAAAAAGAAAAAAGAATGCCATGAGAGAGAATGTAAAAGAGGCGCTGCACAAATTAAACAATTCAGTTTATTCCCTCCCTCTTCGATTGCTTGCGCAAAGCGGGTTTTCATTCACCTTTCTGGCAGCTTCAGCCAAGGTGACAAGCATTGATGTATTCTTTTGTTTGTCAACGAGCTCTGCTTTTATGTAAGCCAGCTTCGACTGATCTGTTACATATTGCGGTTTTACTGCATTTAAAGCCAAGGCGAGCACATCCTCCCTGCACCTGCTGCACGTACAGCTCATGTGCAGCTGATCGATATACTGATCAAACAACTCTTCCAAAACAGCTTCTTTGGCGTTGACTAGCATCCGGCACCGCTCCTCATTTTATATTCATAGGTATACTTTACCATGAATATCAGACTAGTCAATCAACATTTCCTTTTTAGACATTTTATTCATGTTTTGAATATGACGTCGTGCCGCATTCATCGACTTTGTCCTGCCGTAATGAAAGAAACAGACGTCTCCATCTGTGTGCTCGGGATGCCTGCCGGCTCTTCCCGCCATTTGGACGAGGGCGCTTTCGGTAAAAACCGCCGACTCTGCCCCCAATACTCCAACCTGCGCTTTTTTGACGGTCACTCCTCTTTCCAAAATCGTTGTTGTCACGAGCACCTCAAGCTTACTTTCCCTAAACCGGTTCACTTTTTCATTTCTGTCAGGGTCATCGGCATAAACTCCTTCAGCGCGAAATGTTTCCTTTTTCAGCACACTGACCACAGATTTAAGAACAGGGACAGAGGGAACGAATAAAAAAACCGGTTGCTGCAGTTCTTGGTGCTTAAAAAGCCATTTTTTGAGGCGAAAAGGAACTTTTCTTCGTTTCAAACTCTTTTTCCAATTTCCGCACCAAATCAATGTAGGTTCAGGCAAGGGGCTGCGGTGGAATCTCGCGGGAATACGGACGGTGTCCAGCTTTCCGCTCTCAGCCCTTTTTTTCATATCTGCTGAAGGCGTGGCAGTTAAATAGATGTGAGCGCTTTGCCGTTTTGCCGATTTTTTAACAGCGTATTGCAGCGTGTTATCAATAGAATACGGAAAAGCATCCACCTCATCTATGATGATCACGTCAAATGCTTCTTTATAGCGGAGCAGCTGGTGGGTAGTTGAAATGATAAGCGGCGAGAGATTCCCAACGTCTGAGCTTCCTCCGTACAAAGCGGCAATTTCCACCCCTGGAAAGGCTTGGCGAAACCGCGGAGCAAGCTCGAGTACGACATCGGTTCTCGGAGTAGCGATACATACTGTCAAGCCGTTGTTCAGCGCGAATTCGATCCCTTGAAAGAGAAGTTCTGTTTTCCCCGACCCGCAAACCGCCCAGACCAACAGTTCTTCTTTTCTTCGTATAGCATTGATAATGGATTTGGCCGCTTTCTCCTGACCTGCTGAAAGCGCGCCTTTCCACTCCGTATGAACAGGCGCCCATTTATGGCTGACATGCATGTGCCAAGTCAACAGAGGCGTACAATCGCTCACCCTGCCCATCATGACGCAGGATCGGCAGTACACGCAGCATTTACTGCACCGATAGCAAGGATACCGGGCGAAAAATGAGCGTTCGTGCTGGCCGCACCTCAAACAAATAAAGCCTTTCTTCGTTTTTTTAATACCTTCCTCCGTTTTTATCAAGCCTTCTTGGATATGCCAATCAACGACGGATTCACGAAAAGGAAGTTCGCTTTTCAGAAGGTGGCGCTGCTCCAAACATGACCGCAATTCACGGGTATAGAATGCCGGTTGTTCGATGTGAATCACCTCCAATCTGCCATTTAGTATCTATCATCCATGGTTTCTTGTAAAACAGTCAAAATCTAAAAATCTCCCTTCAAAACAGTTGAAAAAAAAAATCTCCGTTTTGCAAAACGGAGATTGGCTTTTATACTGTATACCAGGCGATACCCATCGCTCCTTCACCAAGGTGAGTGCCGATCACAGGCCCGAAATAGCTTTTATAAAATTCGACATGTGCATATTGCTTCGACAATTCTTCGATTATTTGATCGGCTTCTTCTTCACGGTTGGCATGAATCACAACCGCTCTCAGCGGCTTTCCTTTCTCGGCATCTTCGCCAAAAAGCTCAAATAAACGGTTCATCGCTTTTTTTCTCGTCCGGATTTTCTCGTAGGGAACGATCAGCTTGTTCTCAAAATGCAAGATCGGCTTTACTTTTAAAAGGCTTCCGACAAAAGCCTGGGCGCCGCTCAGACGTCCTCCCCTTTGCAAATGTGAAAGGTCGTCAACCATAAAATAAGCCCTCATCGAGGTTTTCATATGATCCAAGTGGCGGATGATTTCCTCAGGAGCCGCTCCTTTTTCCGCCATCTCAGCCGCCTCGATCGCATAAAAACCCTGAGCCATGCAGCTGATTTCCGAATCAAACGGATACACTTTAATTCCTTCAAGCATACCGCTTGCTGATACAGCGCTGTTGAATGTTCCGCTGATGCCGCTGGAAAGGTGGATGCTGATGACCGCGTCATATGTTTCACCGAGTTTTTCATAGAGAGAAATCAACTCGCCGTAGGCGGGCTGGGAAGTCGTCGGGAGATTTTCGTGGGCTTTTACTTCTTTGTAATAGTCCTTCCAGCTCATATCGATCTCTTCCCTGTATGAAGTCTCTCCAAAGATCACATTGAGAGGTATCATATGAATATTGTAGCGGTCACGCAGGTCTTTAGGTATATATGCCGTACTGTCTGTTACTACTGCTGTTTTCATGAAATAAACCTTCCTTATGAAAGATACTCTTTTCTATTCTAAAAGAAAAAGCAGCTTTTTTCATTATAAAGTTTAATTTTCTGCCAAAAGAAAAGACCTGCCTTATGGCAAGTCCATCTTTATCTCATTTCTACCCAGCCGTTTTTAATGGCTACAACAACAGCCTGCGTTCTGTCGTTTACATTCATTTTTTGAAGGATGTTGCTGACATGGTTTTTAACCGTTTTTTCACTGATAAATAATGATTCGCCGATTCCGCGGTTGCTTTTTCCATCCGCCAGCATCTGCAGTACCTCGCATTCCCTTCTTGTGAGAATGTGAAGAGGTCTCCGGATTTCCGGATACACCTCATGCTGAGCGTGAGATGATACACCGCTTGTTGCAAGACGGCGGAATTCATTCACAAGATTGTGTGTAACCTTAGGATGCAGATAAGATCCGCCTTCAGCTACTACTTTCACGGCTTCGATCAGCGTATCGGCATCCATTTCTTTCAGCAGATAGCCCCGGGCTCCTGTTTTTAATGCATGTGTAACATAGTTTTCGTCATCATGGATGGATAAAATAATAACCTTTGATTCCGGATACAAGTCGACCAGTTGTTTTGTCGCTTCTACTCCGTTCACATTCGGCATATTAATATCCATGATAACAACATCAGGATGGTAGTGCTCGACAATGCGAGCCGCTTCATCTCCGTCGTCTCCTTCGGCCACTACCTCAAAGGTAGGTTCGAAATCCAAAATCCGTTTGACACCTTCACGGAATAACTGATGATCGTCAATAATTACAATATTTACTTTAGTCACAAGCTACGCCTCCCCATTCTCATTGTTAAACACACCGCTTTTATGGTCAATATGTCTTTTGTCTCTATTTTACAATTATCTTTACAAAGACAGTGGAACTTTAATCAATATAAATGTCCCAAGACCTATTTTCGAATCGATTGTCATTGAGCCTTCGAGCAAATCGACTCTTTCTTTCATACCTAGCAGACCGAAAGATTTGTTCTTCTTGCCTTTTACTTCTTTTAAGTCAAAGCCGTTTCCATTGTCTTTGATAATCAGCGTCACAAAATCTTTTGTCACTTCTACTTTAACATGAATTTCAGTTGATTCGGAGTGTTTTAAGGCGTTTGTCACCGCTTCCTGTGCAAGCCGGAATAGTGCAACCTCAAACCGCGGTGCTATTCTTCTTTCTTCGGATTCTCCGATGCATTGGAAATGAATCTTTGCTTTTCCATGATAATCTTCGATCGTGTTCAAGTATTTTCTGAGCGTCGGTATCAATCCCAAATCGTCTAAAGCCATCGGCCTTAAATCATAAATGATTCTTCTGACTTCATAAAGAGCATTTCTGACGTTTTGCCGGAGGTTTTTAATTTCCTGAAAGCCTTCTTCTGTTCCTTTGTCTCTGAAGATGCGTTCGATCAGTTCAGATCTCATCATAACGTTGGCCAGCATTTGCGCAGGACCGTCGTGGATTTCCCTTGAGACCCTTTTTCTTTCTTCCTCCTGGGCTTCGATAATCCGCAGTCCGAAATCCTGCTTGGCCTGCGCATCTTCAAGGAGAACGCCGACCTGGCGCAGATCCTGATTTAAGTAGTTTAAGACGACGGTAATCTGACTGACAAGCCCTTCTGAACGCTCGATGATTTCCTGAAGCCCCAAAAGGCGCCGTTCCAGATCATCACGCTTCTCTCTCAGCTGCTTTTCCCGCTGCTGGATCATTGTCAGTTCAACCTGCAGTTTGTGGGCTTTTTCATAAGCTTCGCGAATCTCTTCTTCACTGAATTTATGAAAGTTTCTGCTGACCTCTGACAAGCGGTTCCGCGCATGGCGGGCATGCACTTCCAGCCTGTCTCCAAGATCGATGACTTCGTTGACCTGCTGTTTAATCTGTTTCAGCTCTTCTACCAAGCCTTCGTATTGCTGGCGGGACTGCTCTCCGATTTGAAAGACTTCATCCTTGCTCCCGTCAACCGTTTTTAACATCTTCATAATGATTGAATCTAAAACTTTGGAGTCCATTTTGGAAACGCTCACCCATTTTCCCTCCGTAACAGCATTGTCATTTAGTTTTATCATAAATTTCATTGAACTGAAATTCGTGTCGAATTATAATGAAAGAATGCGTATTCTGGTTTTTTTATGGTTACCGATCCATTTCTATTTAATCATAACAAAATACGCGCCAAAATTCTAAGTCTGTTCGATTTTTAGGAGAACAGCCGCAGGCTTGTCAGGAGGTAAGCAGGCATGCTGCAAAGCTATCTGACTGTTGCAGGTGAAGGGACCCATGAAATCGTGATTGAAAAATCCCGGTTTATATGCCACTTGAGCCGCGTCAGTACTGAAGAAGAAGCACAGAACTTTATCAACCACATAAAAAAGCAGCATTGGAATGCGACGCATAATTGCTCGGCTTACGTCATAGGAGAAAATGATCAAATTCAAAAAGCGAATGACGACGGAGAACCGAGCGGGACAGCGGGCGTACCGATGCTTGAAGTTTTGAAGAAACGCAACCTTAAAGATACATGCGCCGTTGTGACGAGGTATTTCGGCGGCATTAAACTCGGCGCAGGAGGATTGATAAGGGCTTACGGAAAATCCGTGTCAGAGGGGCTGAACCATGTCGGCGTTGTCGAACGAAAGCTGATGCGGGTCATGCACACCACTGTGAACTATACATGGATCGGCAAGCTTGAAAACGAGCTTCGCGAGTCCCCTTATCAAATAAAAGACGTTCACTATGCAGACGATGTCGAATTTGAAACGTATGTCAAGGAAAGCGAAAAACAGGCATTTACGGAATGGATAACCGAATTAACAAATGGCAAGAGTGAGAATAGAGAAGGCATTCAAGTCTATTTGGAAGAAGCTTTTAATAATTAAAGGAGAATCATCTTATGGCTGAGCGTATTAAAGTGAAAGTGCGGAAAAAAAAGAATAAAAAGAGAAGGCTGATTAAACGGTTTATAGTCCTTATGCTGCTCGCACTTCTCGCAGTCGGCGGAGTGGGCATATATAAAATTATAAACACGATTTCCGCGGCTGACGGCACTTATGATGAGCTTGAACGCGGAGAGAAGTCGAAGCTCAGGGACGATGTTGTTGATATTCAAAAAAAGCCGTTCTCGATTCTTTTTATGGGGGTTGAAGATTATTCGACAAACGGCGAGCACGGCCGGACGGATTCCCTGATTGTCGTGACGCTCGATCCTAAAAAGAAGTCGATGAAAATGCTGAGCATTCCGCGGGACACAAGGGTTCATTTGGCCAGCGACACAACCGGCACAAAAACAAAAATTAATGCGGCCTATGCAAAAGGCGGCAAGGATGAAACAATTGAGACGGTTGAGGATTTCCTCGGAATCCCGATCGACTACTATGCAACGGTCGATTTTGACGGGTTTAAAGATGTCATCGATGAAATCGGCGGAATCGATGTCGATGTGCCGTTTGACTTTAGCGAAAAAAGCGATGTCTCCAAATCGAAGAGAATCTATTTTAAAAAAGGAAATATGCATCTAAATGGTGAGGAAGCTCTTGCCTACGCAAGGATGAGAAAACAGGATAAGCGTGGAGACTTCGGGAGAAACGACAGACAGAAGCAAATTTTAAAAGCCGCTCTTGATCAAATCTCAAAACCGCAAAACCTCGCTAAAATTGATACAATTGCCCAAAAAGCAAGCAAAAACATTCAGACGAATTTTAGAATCACGCAGGCGCTGGCGCTTCAACAAATTTACAGCGGCTTTGCCGGCGATGATATCAAAACATTAAACATCACAGGACAGGATCTTACGATTGCAAATGTTTACTACTTTGAGCCTGACCAGCAAAACCTGGAAAACGTGCAAAATGAATTGACCCATCATTTGTACCCGGACTCAGCTGCCGATTCGAGCGGAACATCGTCTGAATCTTCCGCAACCGCTGACGGTGCGGACAGCTCAGCTGAATCGTCTGCTGCTTCTTATTGATCGGCTCTGTTGAATGTTAAATTCATAAATGAATAAATTGAAGGGGAACTCTTTATATATTTAGGGTTCCCCTTTCTTTTTAAGCTAGCGTAACTTACTATTTGAACAAGGCAAATGATTGATCATACTATGCTTTAAATAATTATACTGTTTTTCGCTGGTATCTGAGAATGCCTCGTCTCTATTTGAGGGAATATCCATATACAGGATGTCTTCTTTGAATTGAGAAACCGTTAAATCATATCTTTTACCATTGACAAAATTATAAAAATGCCACCCTTCAGGCAGCTTTGTTTTCTTTATTTCTCCACCTAATATATCATTTACGACTAGCGCGGTTACGCCGCATTGTCCCTTGGCAGGGTTATCCTTACTCCATTTTGAACTTGAATCTGAAGACCAGGATTTATACAATGCTTTCACTATTTGTTCGATTTGTCCAAGGTAATGATCATCCATAAATAACCCTCCTTTTCATAAAGTTTTAGTTATTCAGCCATTATTAAAAACCCGCTTATGATACTTCCGGAAATGCGGTAAAAATAAAACCCCTGGAAACCAGGGGTTTTTTGCGTTCATTAATTCCTCTTCACCATCCGCCTGTAAAACTTCGTAAAAGGCTTGTACTGCTCATTTACAAGGCCTGTCACCTCTGCGATGATCTGCATGAACAGTATTAAGCCGAAGATGATGAAGATGGACACCCATAGGGTTGCGGTTTTTAAAAGAATGGCGCTCAGGCTGAAGACGACGCCGATTAAATAAATGACGATAACGGCTTTCCGATGGGACAGGCCGAAGGCCATCAGCCTGTGGTGAATATGCGATTTATCGGGAGCCGAAATCGGCTGCTTGTTTAAAATCCGCCTGATGATCGCAAATGTCGTGTCAAATATCGGCACTCCTAATATAATAATCGGGATGACGACGCTGAACAGAGTCACGCTTTTATACAGCCCCAGCAGCGACAGAACCGAGATCACATAGCCCAAAAACAGCGAGCCCGTGTCTCCCATAAAAATTTTCGCCGGGTGGAAGTTGTAGAACAGAAAGCCGACCGTGCTTCCGATGACTACCAGCGACAAAGAGAAGATCAAGATTTTATCGGCAGAAAACGCCATGACGGCAATCGTCGAGAGGCCGATGACGGATATACCCGCAGCCAGTCCGTCCAATCCGTCGATTAAATTGATGGCATTGGTGATCCCGACGATCCACAAAATCGTCAACGGGTATGCGAGCCACCCCAAATCAAAGCGAAGATCCCAAAACGGAATCGATAAAAATTCCATTTTCAAGCCTGTACTGACGATGATGCAGGCTACTAATACTTGTACGATAAATTTAATTCTCGCGCTTAAATTGTATTTGTCATCTACAATGCCTAAAATGACGATCATAAAAGCACCGAGTGTAATTGCTGTTATTCTGTTTTCATAAAGGCCGCCGGCAAACGAACCGGTCAATACTCCTATAAAAATGGCTAAACCGCCCATTCTCGGCATTACTTTATCATGTATCTTTCGTTTATCCGGCTGATCCACGACCCCGGATTTGATTGCTAGACGTTTGACAAGCGGAGTAATAATTAAAACAGTAATGAGAGAGACAAAAAACGCAATTACAGTGCGTTCATAAGACATAAGGAAGTCTCCTTTTTAAATGAAGTCTGGTCGTATAAAAGATCATACCTTTTCATTATACAATTTCATTATTTATTATAACAAGCTCCAGCCAAAAGAAACATCACGAATTAATATCCCCCGCCGCAAATTATGCATCCTTATTCAAGTTCAATTTATCAAGCATCATTAAAAATAGATGATGCCAGTCTCTTTCACGTGCGATCTTTCTGCGCAGTTCCACATGGGAAACATCATCATGCGCAAGCTCCAGCTCTTCACAAACCGCTGTAAATTCAGCGGGGTCGTTTCCTGTTAAATGACGGTAAACGTGTTCCTGTTCAACCTTTTCCGTTGAAGGGAGGTTCATACCTGCGACAGGCTTTCCGGCAGCCAAAAATTCAAACAGCTTTAAAGGAAATACCGCATTGTTATATGGCGACGGTTTATACGGCATGATACCGATATCCACTACATTCATATAAGCTGGTACTTCTGACGGCGCAGCGGGGCCCGTCCAGATGACATTATCTTCTTCAAGAAGCGCTTTAAAATCTTCGTCTCCGTTTGTCCCGTCAGGACCGACAAATAAAAATGTCCACTCTTTTTTTGTTCTGGCAGCTTCTTTGACGAGCTTAAAATCGAGCTTCGGCTTGATTCCTCCGATAAAGCCGAGGACGGTTCCTTCCCTTCCCTTCAATACATCCGCTTTTTGCATATTTTCTGCAAACAAGCTGTACTCCACACCGTTTTCGATTGTAAAAACCGGCTTTGTCTCTCCTTGAAGCCGGTCTGCTACATTTTGTTGCAAGTATTCGGAAGTGCAAAAAATCGTATCAGCAGCTTTGATGATTCTGCCTTCAGCTTCAAAAATGACCTTTTGCCTGAATCCTGAGACAAGGCTTTGGCTACCGCTGATCGGGGCCGCCCACAGGTCGCTGCAGTCATAGATGACCTGATCCCATTGATAAAGCGACGACAGCAGCGGAAAGCCGGGGAAGGTGTACCATAAGCACACCTTTTCTCCCTGAACGTCTTCTTTCAGCCGGTCAAGCAGCGGCTTCAGCTTGCTTTGATAGAAAACATCTTTGTAGCGGGCAAACCTGAATATTTTCTTTTTCAAAAAATCTTTGACTGCAAATTGCTTGATTCCGTTGTCAAGCAATGTAAAAGTCTCACGGGAAGGATTTTCAGACGGACAAACCCAAATGACTTCCTTCGTCTCCTTGCGGCCTGCTAAAAACTCAGCAAGGCGGTGCCTTCTGTATCTTAGCTGATCCTGCCCCCATTCACCTGTCGCTACTATGACGTGTATGAATTGATCTGCTTTCACTTTCAATCACCTTTTCTGTCAATGCCGTTATAATCTTTTCATTACTGCGTTCTTAGCGTAATGGAAAAAGCACCATGTCGCTTTCATCAAGTGAAGTCGTTCGATTTCCCTGTATACGTACCAGGTTTTTCGCGCCGCCTTCCACTTGTTTCTGGAGATCGATGTTTCAACGATGCGGTATTCCGCGAGGGGTTCGTTCAGTCCATATGCCTTGAACCCCCGCTTTAATACGGACAGCCATGTCGCCAAATCCTGGCGGGTTCTAATATTCGGCATCCGGATATCACCCGTTTGTTCTCTGTCAATCATCACCGTCAAGCAGCCGATGATCGTATTTTTTAATACATCATCATATGTAAGGCTTACGGGTGCATGAATGGTTTTATGAAGCGGTTCGCCGTCTTGGCTGATCAGCTCGTATGCCGTAAATGAGAAAGCATGCTGATGCTTTCTCATGAAGGCGAGCTGCTTATCCAGCTTTTCTGCTTTCCAAACATCATCGCTGTCCAAAAAGGCGACATAGCGCCCTTCGGCTTTGCTGAGCGCCGCATTTCGCGCCGCTGCAGCACCTTGATTCTCTTTCAGAAAAATGGCATGGATCCGCTCATCATCTTCTTCATAGCGCTTCAAAATGTCTCTTGTCCCATCTGTTGAGCAATCATCGGCAATGATCATTTCCCAGTCGGAAAACGTCTGATTTAAGACGGACTTAATGGTTTTTTCGATAAATTCCTCCGCGTTATAGGAAGGCGTAATGACAGAGATTAAAGGTTTTTGCCTCGTCATGGTCCTGATCCACATCCCCAATTAAAAATTTAACGTTCTCTGAAAACTTCCGGAATGACAATGATAAAAAATGACAGCGCTAAACCGATCAGTACGCCCAGCACCGCTCTTTTCTTAGGCGACATGCCGGCAGCCTGGTTATCAAGCACGATCAACGGCTCAATTTCTTCAGCAGCCTTCATATCAAGCTTGCTTGTTTCAAGCTCATACAAAAACCGCTGTTTGTCAACTTTGGAATCAGCGCTGACTGTTTCGTCTTCAAGCGCCTTAATATTCTTTTCAATGACTTCTTCTCTTTTTGAGAACAGCGCCTTATCGCCTTTCATATAGGCATCTTTAATTTTTCCTAAAGTATCCAATGTTTCCTGTTTATCAGGCCCTGTGTAGCTTAAGTTGAAAAGTGAATCCGTTCTGATTTCAATCGCCAGATCGTCTTTCAATTGCGCCAGATCCTCTTCCGGCATATCCGGGAAAATGTCCTTTAAAAAAGCTTCGTTTTTCAACAGCAGCGGCACTTGCTTTGCATTGTTGTACTTCGCTTCTCCATAGTTCCCGGTTGATATCGTTACAGTAGCCGTGTAATTAGATGGAGCAACGCTTCCCTTCGGCATAAAATAGCCGACAAGACCAAGAATAAGAGGAAGCGCAATAATCGCCACAATAAACTTTTTCACTCTACCAGCAATACGTTTGATTAAATTCATCACATGAATTTCTCCCTGTTTTTAAATTCGATTTTCAAAAATCACCTATACTGTTCGGTTTCATCCGTTCCGCAGACTCTAAAGGTATTAACCGTCGCAATCACAAGCGCGAGGAACACCCAATGGAAATATAAATTCGAGACGGAACTCGGACTGATGCTTGACACAAGGAAGGCGACGAGCGCGGCTGTCAAACCTTCAATAAGAAGCTTTGGCCGTCTTCCAAGCGATCTTTTATAATATCTGTAAAGCACGGTTATTAAATAAATGTACATCGTTAAATAACCGAGCATCATCACCACTCCAAAATTCGTCATGATCTCAACGAGCCAGTTATGAACCTCCACGACCCGGTCCGTATCGAACAGTGCATGATGCTCCAAATAATATGGCACATTGCCGGCGCCGACGCCAAATCCGTAAGTATCCAGCACATAATGCCCGGCGTTTTTCAACAAATTCGCCCTGGCGACATTGGATGGCAGCGGCTCGCTGAAATCGTGTGCGGTTTGCGGAGCCAAAAAGTATGTATAAAAAGCTCCGGTAATCTTTCCTGCAAACAGTGTGACAAAAGCGATACATCCTGCAGCTGCGGCGATGAGCGCCCATTTTTTAAGCACCTTCGGCAGCAAAATGAACACATAAACGGCAAGGCCGGCTATGACCCCCAGGATGCTGGCTCTTGATCCAGTCAGGAAAATCAAGTATGCCGAACAGAACGCAAGGAGCAGCCCCGCTATTTTTAAGTAGCTGTTTTTAATGTTTTTGAAAAAAGATAAATAAAAGAAAAAGCTGATGGACAGAAATGTCGCAAAGTCATTCTGGTTGAAAAAAACGGATGTCGGATAGTGCTGTTTATAGTGCGGCCCGTTATAAAGGGTCGAGCTCGGCAGGTGGTTTAACGTAAAGTGATTGTAAAACCCGATGACCATTAAAAATACGGTCATGACAAGCCATATGTAATAAAACGCGAGAATACGATCCATTTTTTGAAAAAACATGACAACCAGAAAAACCAAAAACATTCCCATTGCCAATAGGAACAGATATTTTATGCCATCAGTGGCAGACTTGACCCATAGCAGCGAAATCAGTCCATAGCAGAACCAAAACGCGAAAAACATCAGAATGCCTTTGACATGCACCTGCTTCCACTTTTCAAGGTGCTGGCTGCCTTTCAACATTTCCGCTATGAATAAGAATCCTGCCAGAATCAGAAGTATTCGATATGGAAACAGGCTGAAAAAGCCCAATTTAATCGCAAAAAAAGCATTGTTGGCAAAAGTTGCAGCGATGAGCAGATATAATACGGGCATCAGCAATTGCTCGGACGACAAATACTTCCGGAGCACAACGATCACAGCCAGCGCAATCAAAATTAGACACGCCAGCAAGATTTTTTTTGCATTGGACTGGGCCAATACAACGAATGCTAACCCTGCGGTCAATGCGGCGAGCCAAACCAGAACATTGACCGCGGAACGTTTGAGACTCATTTTTCCCCCTCCTTCCGCTTCTTTCTGGAAAAGGGCTGCCGACATCAGCCAGCAGCCAGTGATTTACGTATTCATTTCTTTTTTATAATATGAAATGGTCTTTTCCAGTCCTTCAGCAAGCGGCATTTTTGGTTCCCAGTTTAAGATTTTCTTTGTTTCTTCATTACACAGTGTGCTGTGGCGGATATCCCCCGGCCGTTCATCTTGATAAATCGGAGAAAGCTCAGAGTTCGTCGCTTTTTTCATCTCTGTAAACAGCTCATTGACCGTGATGGAAAAGCCGTTTGAAACATTTAAACAAACGTTTGATTGAGCTTTTAGCGCCTTTACGTTGGCACAAGCTACATCACCGACATAAATAAAATCGCGTGATTGTTCTCCGTCTCCAAAAATTACCGGAGCCTTGCCGCTGGTCAGCAAATCGGAGAAAATCGATACAACGCCGCCCTCTCCTTTTGCATCCTGGCGCGGCCCGTACACGTTGCTGTACCGCAAAATGCAATACTCGGTTCCATATAGATCATAAGCCAGTTTTAAATAGTTCTCCACTGTAAGCTTCGTCAGCCCGTAGGGTGAGCCTGGGTTTGTTTGGTGACGGGTGTCGACAGGCAGGTAATCCGGATTTCCATAAACAGCCGCTGATGATGCAAAGACGATCTTTTTCACATTGCATTCACCAGCTGCTTTAATGATATGGAGCGATCCTCTGATATTGATGTTTTCATCATTTAAAAAATCGCTGACAGACTCCGCTACGCTTACTTGTGCAGCTAAATGAACAATATAATCGGGATCAATGCTTTTGATGACGTCGATGACTTCCGGCTTCGTGATATCCTGCTCATAAAAGTCAATTGGGAGACCGTCAATGTTGGAGCGGTGTCCCGTAGTTAAATTATCAAGAATTGAAACCCGGTAATTTTCTTTTAGAAGCTGTTCAGCAATATGCGAGCCGATAAATCCGCATCCGCCTGTCACTAGTACTTTTTCCATTGTTATCCCCCCGTTGTTTATACGTTGGTCAGGATTCCTTCTCCCTGTACTTCCGGCCGTCCGATTGAATGGTAGATCATGCCTTCGTTTCTCATTTGTTCAATTTCAAATATATTTCTTCCATCGATTAAGACGGGGTTTTTCAAAGCAGACTTAAGTTTGGCAATATCCATGTTCTGTACTTCCGGCCACTCCGTCAATATGACGCACGCATCCGTATCCTGAATCGTCTCATACAGATCTTCGCTGTAAACGGCTTGATCGCCGAGAAGCTTTTCTGCTTCAGGTACAGCAATCGGATCAAACGCTTTGACTTTAGCACCGAGGCTTCTCAGCATCGGAATGACATCCAGAGACGGCGCCGAGCGCATATCGTTAGTATTCGGCTTGAATGCCAGCCCAAGAACCGAAATGGTCATGCCGTTTAAATCGCCGAACACATCAAGGAGCTTTTGCACAATGTGGGCGCGCTGCTTTTGATTCGTCTCGATGACAGCTTCAATCAATTTAAAAGGATAACCGACTGACTTCGCGATTTGCAATAAAGCCATCGTGTCTTTAGGGAAGCAAGAGCCGCCAAAGCCGATTCCGGCTTTTAAAAATTTACTGCCGATTCTGCTGTCGAGTCCGACGCCTTCAGACACCTTGGATACATCAGCTCCGACCCTTTCGCAAATATTCGCGATATCATTAATGAACGAGATCTTTGTAGCCAAAAATGCATTTGCAGCGTATTTAATCATTTCTGCACTTTCAAGGTTAGACTTGACGATTTTCGTTTGAAATGGCTTATGAAGCTCTTCAATAATGGCAGCAGCCTTTTCGCTTGTCGCGCCGATGACTGCTCTTTCCATATTCATCGTATCGTAAATAGCTGTTCCTTCACGAAGGAATTCCGGATTCGACACGACGTCGAAAGGGAATTCCCCTTTTGAATTGCGTTCTATAATGGCTTGTACGAGCTTTCCTGTTCCAACAGGGACAGTGCTTTTGTTGACGATGACTTTATAGCCGTTCAGGTGCTTCCCGATCATTTCGGCAACGGATTTAACAAATGTCAGATCCGCTTCCCCTGTTTCCGACATCGGTGTACCGACTGCAATATAAATAATCTCAGCTTCTTCAATCGCTTTTGGAATATCAGTAGAGAAAAATAAGCGATTTTCGTTTACGTTTTTATCCACAAGTTCTTTTAGGCCGTTTTCATAAATCGGCATCACTCCGGCTGAGAGTCCTCTTATTTTTTCAGCATCAATATCGCAGCAGACAACCGAGTTTCCCACTTCGGCAAAACAAGTTCCAGACACCAGCCCGACATATCCCGTTCCAATGACAGCGATTCTTTTCAACATTATCATTCCCTTCTTTCAGCTGACCCTTCAAATCCAATAGCTTGATTTAGGTAATGATCTTTATCTCTTTCTATTGAAAAAATCTGGGTTTTTCGTTTTCCCAATCCTTATTTTTATTAGCTTAGACGCAAATAAATGGGTTTAAACAGTATTATATTCAACATTCATACGCATATTAACCGACAGACCCCAACTTAATTTTTGTTCTTGACAACATCCCCATACACATCCAGCAGCTTTCCGGCATTTTTAAAGGCGTCATAATCCTCGTGCACCGTTTGATACAGCTCTTCAGCGATGGCTTCTTGCCAATTGCCGCCTTCCAAATATCCCTTGACAGCTTCTGTTATGCTGGAAGCCGAGTGCGGCTTGATCAGAAGGTGTTCATGCTTTCCGAATAAAGACGGAACCCCCCCGACCGCCGTACAAAGCACCGGAACCTTGAGAGCGAGCGCTTCAATGACAACAGTCGGCATCCCTTCAGAATACGAAGGGAGCACAAACAGATCTGATGCAGCCAGATATTCTGATATCTCATGGTTTGCGACCTGCCCCGTCAATACTGCTTTTTCACCGGCGATTTGACGGATGTTCTGCTTCTCCGGTCCGTCGCCGATGAATACAGCTCTGTAGCTGTCATCAAGCTGCCTGACCGCTTCTGCCAGCTCGGCTACTCCCTTTCCCTTCACCAAGCGGCCGACGAACGTCAGCAACTTTTTGTCTTGCGGCAGGCCGAGTTTCTCCCTCAATTCAAGTGTTGAAGCGGAGGGCTTTTGAAACCGGTCCAGGTTGACTCCAATAGGAAGCACCGAGCTTTCAGCACCGGTCATTTCTTTCGTTTTGGCTTTCAGCGCTTCGCTGACAGCCAATACTTTTGCTGCGGAATGCACAGCTGTTTCAAATGCTCGAAAAGCGCCTTTGCTGTAATGGGGATAAATATTGACATCGCTTCCGTGCAAAGTCAGAACATAAGGAACCTTCAGCTTCTGTGAAACAACGGCAGCGGCACCCCCGGATGGCATCGCGAAATGGGCATGGATAAGATCCGGCGCAAGCCCGTGCTTCTCGATCGTCCTCAATACAGACTTTGCGATCCGGCGATGCGGCTGAGCCCATTTTAGCTGTCCAGGCAAAGCCGTATACGGCGGCCTGTAAACCGGGATGCCTTTTCTTTCTTCATATTCCGGGACTGTTCGCACTTGACGGTATTTTTTTTTCAGCAGCCTGAGAGGAGCAGGATTCACAGGCAATGGACATATGACCGTCACATCAACGCCCTGCATCTGCAGCGCCTGAACCTGTGTTTCATGAAAAACGCCTTCTCCCGGCCTTTGACTGCTTGGATAAACGCTGGTAATCCAAAGAACCTTCAATGATGAACCGCCCTTTCTGCTGTCATCTTCCTAATTGGGCCCTCATAGCCCGCCGATAAAATTTGCCGACCAGAAAACCGTAAAAAATCCCGCTGATCCCGACGGAAACTGCCAGCTGAAGCATGGCGCCGTGAAGCAGATGTCTGCTGCCGACGCTCAAGACAAGAGCCAGCAATGCCATGAGCAGCGTCAAGGCCAGCGGTTTTCCAACGGTTCTGAAATATTCGCCCAGCTTCAGCTGGATGACATATTTGAGCAGCCATCTGCCGATAAAGAAATTGACCAGGCTGATCGCTGCATATGTCCAGGCGGTGATCGTCAAATCATTCGTTAATACCGCCGCGTAAAGAGACAGCCCATAAAGGAGCATGATCCCGCTGTCCCAATAAAATGCCAGGTCTGCTCGCCCCTTCGCCAGCAAAACCGATCCGTTCGGATTCATCAGAACCCTGAGCAGCCCGACAATCGCGAGGATGTTCAGAACCGGTACGGCCTGCAGCCATTTTTCTCCGAAGACGACTTCAACAAATAAATCTGAAACAGTCGTCAGTCCGATCAGGAGCGGGAATGAAATCAGCGCGAGAAGCTTTGTCATATTTAAAAAGCCTTCGCGCAGCGTTTGGTTGTCCCCTTGATTCTTTGAGAAGACAGGAAACGCTACCCTTGTTACGATCGGATTGATTTTTAATACGGGAATCGTAATAATCTGATACGCCAGGTTATAGATTCCCAATGCTTCCGCACCGAGAAACCGCCCGATTAAAATCATGTCGATATTGGCGCCAAGCCTGTTTACAAGCCTTGAAGCAAGCTGAAACGCGCCGAACGAGAAAAATTCTTTCACTTCCCCCAATGCAAAGACGAAAGAAGGACGCCATTTTTTTAAATATACAGCAAAAAACATGATGCCTTTAACCGAATTAAGAAAAACTTGTGACAATGCATAGGCCACAATCGGATCCATCAGAAAAACCAAAACGAGCAGGAGCACAAAAGACAAAACGGTGACTCCCGCTTCTATTTTGCTCAGCACATTAAACTTCAGATCTTTTTGCAGCATATATTGATACTGCTGGCCGACCGGGGCGATTAAAAACATGACGGCCAAAATCCGCACTAGAAAAACAAGTTCGTCCCGCTGATAAAAGTCTGCGATGAACGGACTCAGGAAAAAGAGGCCGATAAACAAAAGGATGCCCGTTAGGATATTCAGCCAATACAAGGTCGATAATTGGCGTTCACTGATGTTCTCCTTTTGAATTAAAGCGGCCCCGAATCCCATATCGAGTACAATTTGTGTGAAAATCGTTACGGTGGTCAGCATTCCGACCAAACCGAATTCGGCAATTGTCATGATATTGCCGAGCAGTGCAAACTGTATAATTTGAATGACCGTGACGATCAAAGTTGAAACACTTGTCCATTTTGCACCGCTTAATATTTGTTTCGTAATGGTAGACATAGCATATTCCTAACTTCCTCGTATTATCTGGCTCCTTCGCCAGTCAATACTACTTTAATCGTTTTCAGCATAACCTTCAAATCGAGAAGAAACGTTAAATTCCGAATGTAATACAGATCGTGCACCAATTTTTCTCTCGGACTGATATCATAGCCTCCGTTCACCTGCGCAAGTCCCGTTAAACCCGGCTTAACGATTAAGCGGTTTTTAAATCCCGGAATTTCGTGGTGAAACTGAGCGGTAAACATCGGTCTTTCAGGCCTTGGCCCCACAATGCTCATGTCTCCGGCCAGCACATTGATCAACTGCGGAAGTTCATCGATTCTTGTTCTTCTTATAAAAGACCCGACTGCAGTGATGCGCGGATCATCCTTCTGAGCCCATTTCGCACCGGATTTTTCTGCGTCAATTCTCATAGAACGCAGCTTGATCACCTTGAAATGCTTCCCGTCTTTTCCGACGCGTTCCTGCCGGTATAACGGAGAACCCGGTGTTTCGATACAGATTAATATACAAAACAGCAGAATAAACGGCAGTGTAAGAGCGAGCCCAATCAAGGAAAGGACGATATCCATTATCCGTTTCATATATAAATAACGTACTGCTTTTTTAGATAGAGCACAGGAATAAGTTTGCTGGCTTGAATATTCATTGTACATTCTTAAACTTTTGTCGATACTCACTAGCATACACCTCGATTAGTATGTTACTGTTTGATCTATTCGTCAGTGTAGCATACGAACGTAAACACAATGTAAAGGAGTTATTAAAATTAGTAAATTCGTTGATTTTTTGTTAAAAATGCACCGCCTCCGTTTTATCTTTAATTTCACCAAAAATATCATACTATATAATAAAGACAAAACAAAGGCAGCATAGGCAATTTTTCGAAAAACGAGTTTTCTGTTTATATTTTAATAGTAAGCAACGATTCCGTCGTAAATCGCTTTAGCGCCTTTTTCTTTGTAAGTCGAGCTTTTGAGTTTTGTCGCATCGCTTACATTGCTGATAAACGCAAGTTCAACAAGGCAGCTTGGCATTTTTGATTCCCTGATGACATGGAAGTTGCCGATCTTTACACCGCGGTTTTTTGTATTCAATGCAACATAGAGACGGTTTTGAATCTCGGTTGCCAGCCGTTTGCTGTTGGCAGATTCATATGTTGTATAATAGTAGGTTTCTGTTCCGGAAGCAGCTGGCGTTGCCGAGTTTGCATGGATGCTGACAAACAAATCCGCATGATTTGACTGCGCTTTTGACACGCGCTGTGCGAGCGTCAGGTAAGTGTCGTTCGTTCTCGCCATAATTGGCAGAGCACCGCCGTTTGATAGTTTCGTATTAATTAATTTTGCAACATCAAGGTTCACGCTTTTCTCATATAAACCGTTGCCGACGGCACCGCTGTCTGTACCTCCGTGCCCTGCATCAATGAAGATTTTTTTGCCGACGATCGGATTCTTCAGCTGTGACACGACATTGGATTGAAGAGAAACCGTTCCGCCAAGCACAGTAAACGTCGTCATGTTTTTGGAACCGATCACTTCTCTTGTCGGTGTCGGCAAAGATGATGCATTCGTGAACATCATCGGACGGTTTTGCTTAGCCGCCAGAACAGATCCTGTTAATCCGTCGGCATACGCATAGCCGTTGCTGATGATTGCATTCTTGGCAGAAGAATAATATTTCTTGACGACATTGGCCGCGACTTCATAGCGGTTGCTGCCGCCGATCCGCGTCGGAGAAGCAAGCTGTTTGTAAACGCTGCTGGAGATGCTGACTTCACCGCCTACGACAATGGTCGATGTTGTTCCTTTGCTCTTCATCGCATTTTTTGTCGCTGTCGGTATGGAATTCGACGATGTTAAAAGAATCGGGATGCCGTTTCTCGCGGCATATGCGCCGATCGCAAGGCTGTCAGCATAGGCCGTCCCGTTTGCGATGACAGCTTTCGAATTGCTCGGCAGCTTATTCGCAATATTCGCCGCAACCTCGTAGCGATTCGCTCCGCCGATGCGTTCGACAGATGACACACCAAGCTTTTTGATCTCGCTTACGACACCGTTTTGAACGCTGACGGTTCCGCCGATTACGATCACTTTGCTAGGTTTTAATTGACTGATTCGGTTTTTAGTGGCCGTTGGCAGTTTAGACGCTTCCGTTAATAGAACAGGCGCGTTGTTTCGATAGGCAAATGGAGTCGCTGAAAGGACGTCTGCATATGCCTTTCCATTTGCAACAATCACAGTGCTTGCACTTGTCCACCCCTGCTTGGAAACGTTCACCGCAACCTCATATCGGTTTGCACCGTCTAATCTTGTGACAGAGTTGGCCGCAAATACATTAGGCACAAACAAAAAGAACCCTAACAACAACATAGGTACAGCTTTAAGAAAAACCCTCAAAAAAATAACCTCCAAAAATGTAAATGTTATGTTTTCCCCTGAACATGAACAGAGGAGGCACTGCTGCCTCCTGTTCAAACTCTATTAATAGCTTGATAGAGTCGTATTTGGATAGTAGAAACTTAAAATCTTCTTGTAATCGTGCCCGGCAGCAGCTCTGGCATTTGCTCCGTACTGACTCATGCCGATGCCGTGTCCGAATCCTTTACCGCTGAGAGTAAAAGCGTTCGTATTGCTGGATACAGAAGCATACGTGCTCTTCATATTCATGCCGCCCAGCATCGATCTTAATTGAGTCGTCGTCACGGAAATCGTCGCTGTTTTTTCTGAAAGTTTTCCGTTTGATAGAACATAGCCATTTGATTTTTCTTTAACAAAGTAAGAAAACTTCACCTCTGCTGTTTTCGGCCGCTGACCGGCAGTTTTTGCGCTGCTCAGGGTCAGGCTTGAGATTTTCGTAATCTTAATAGATTCTGCACTAGGATATTTATTGGTAATAAACCAGCTTTTCAGTCCAGACAAATAGGCGGAGTTCGTTTCATTTGTCGTATTCCACCATGTGCCAGGGCTGCTCAGGTTTAAGCCGCTGGTATTGATCTGCGTCCTATTCAAGGAAATCGACCAGCTGTTTTGCGGGTCATATGTATCCGCTTTGGCAATTAAATATGGCACACTACCGCCCCATACCTCTGCGCTTGCTTCCGTATATCCCCCGTTGCTTGACGAGTAAACGGCTGAAATCAAATTGCCGTTATATTTTAAAACTTGTCCTTTTGTGGCATTTACAACGCTGGATGTCTTCGAATTCCAGTCGTATCCTCCGTATACTTGAAACGCCTGCGTATCGGCCACTACTTTTCCTGCGGAACCGACCGAATAAGTTCTCGCCGCCACCGCTTGGGCTTTTAACGCTTCCGTCTGCCAGCTTGCCGGCATTTCGTGCGGCACAACACCTTTTAAATAATCTTCGAACGGAATGTTTTCGTTTATCGGCCGAACATATTTGCTTGATTCAATCGTAAACTTCATCTTGCCTAAATAAGGCCTTCCGTTGATGCTGATGGAATTTGACGTCGAATATTTTTTAGGTGATGCCGTAAACGACGTTCCAAGCGTTTTGACGGCTCTATTATTTTTATAGAGCACAAGCTTTCCGCTCGACACGTTAACAGAGTATCCGTCTCCGGTAAACATATCTGCCAGGCTATTTTTCAATGAATCCGTGATCGAGGTGGTCCCCCCAAGCAAAGCAAAAGACTGTGTTCCTTTTTTCGCGACTACATCTGCAACAGGTGTCGGCAGGCTGCCCGCTTGGACAAGCAGCAAAGGATGCTTTTGTTTGGCAGCAAGGACGGAACCGGCCAGCGCATCCGCAAAAGTCGTTCCATTAGACATGAAAACCTTTGATGCGTTCATGTTAAGCGTGTTGACAATGTTCGCTGACACTTCGTATCTGTTCGCTCCGCCGATGCGGGTAACAGCCGCTTTTTTCTTTAATGTGTTTTCAACGCCTGTGCTGACACTCAACGGACCGCCGACGATCGTAACCTTGCTCGGAATATTGTAATCGCTTCGGATTGTATTATTCCCTGAGAGCAGTATCGGATAACCGTTCATTGCCGCATAAGGCGCGATAGACAGAGCGTCGGAAAAGACTAAGCCGGTGGCAACAATCGCTTGGCTGTAGGACCCCATCCGGCTCGCGATGTTTTTGGACACATCATAGCGGTTGGCGCCGCCGATGCGGTCAATTGCCCCATACTTTTTCAGCGTGTTTTCAACATTTTTGGAAACGCTCGTTGTTCCCCCGATAATTAAGATATTATCAGGCTTCATCTTGGCAATTTGAGTTTCGGTTTTCGCCGTCAGCGTACCCGCATCCGTTAATAGAATCGGCGCATCGTACTTCTTTGCAAGCGGAGTTGCAGAAAGCGCGTCCGCAAAAGCGTCCCGATTGACAACCACGACAGTGCTCGGGTTCGTCCATCCGGCAGATGCGACATTGTTTGCCACATCGAAGCGGGTCGCCCCGCCGTACCGCTCTGTCGCGGCGATTCCCGAGCCCGGGATTTCGTATGCGCCGGTAATGTCGACATCAACGCTTGATTTATTGCCCAAATAATTGCTTAACTTTACCGAAATGGTTTTGTCGGCAGCCTGGGCAGATTGTGTAAACATCAGAGCTGCGGCAGTTACTGACGACAGAAGCAGAAGCTTCATCTTTTTCAAAACGTTATGTACCCCCTTGATTCAGCTCTTTATTTTGTTTCGATGCTTTTCAGCTCCAAAACGCCATTTTCACCTTTTGTATATTGGACTTCGACTTTTTTGCCTTCTTCAATGGAATTGACTTTGTCCTGAAGATCTTCATCGACTTGAAGCGTTGTTTCTTTGCCGTCAATGTTCACCGCAATTGTGTGGCTGTCAGCCAACCCCGCGAATGAACCTTCTTTAGTGACGGTTTCTTCAGAGGCCGCATTTTTATTGTCTGAGCTTGACTTGTCCTCCGATTGGCCCGAAGTGCCGCAGGCTGACAACAAAAGCAGCATTGATAATGTTAGAACTATGAGTTTTTTCATCTTCTTCACCTCTCCCTTTTTATCGACAAATTCCAACAGATTCTTTAATTATAGCGAAAAATTTTGCAGATTGATTGGTTTTTTTGAAACATTTTTCTAATGATTTCGTCTATCCAAAAGGACACATATAAATTTTTGTTGTTTTCGAATTTTAAGAAACTTATAATCAAAGTAGACTATTAAAAGGTGAGGGCTATATGAGAGCTGAAAAGAGGAAGAAAAAGAAAAAAATTCTATATACAATTATCGCTTTGATTGGCATTTTCGTTCTCAGCACAGGCAGTTATGCCTATTACTTATGGCATAAAGCGGCATCTACTGTAGCGAACATTCATGAAAATATTAACAAATCAAAAAAACGCGATTCAGCTGTTGACATTGATAACCATGACCCGTTTTCCGTGCTTCTCATGGGTGTCGATGAACGGGACGGTGATAAGGGGCGCGCAGACTCCCTCATCTATATGACGGTGAATCCGAAAACGAAAACGACTGAAATGGTCAGCATCCCGAGGGATACGTATACTGAAATTATCGGCAAAGGCAAGATGGATAAAATCAACCACTCCTACGCATTCGGCGGCGTTCAGATGACGGTAGACACGGTTGAGAACTTCCTCGATGTTCCTGTCGACTACTTTATCAAAGTCAATATGGAAAGCTTCAAGGATGTCGTAGATACGCTCGGCGGCATTACTGTAAACAGTACATTCGCTTTCAACTACGACGGATATTCATTCGGCAAAGGCGAGATTACGCTGAACGGAAAAGAAGCGCTCGCTTATACGAGAATGAGGAAAGAGGACCCGAACGGCGACTTCGGGCGCCAGAACAGGCAGCGTCAAGTCATCGAAGGTATCATTAACAAAGGCGCCAATATATCATCCATCACGAAATTCGGAGATATGTTCAAAGTGATCGAAAACAACGTTAAAACGAATCTCACGTTCGACGATATGTGGGATATCCAATCCGGCTATAAAGAAGCCCGCTCAAAAGTCATTCAGCATGAGCTGAAAGGCGACGGCACAAAAATCAACGGAATCTATTATTACAAAGCCGACGAAAGTTCCCTTTCCGACATTACAGCCGAACTGAAAGAAAGCCTTAATAAATAAAAAAGCTTCCTGAAAAGGAAGCTTTCATATTGTTGACAAAATCCCAAAACCAAAACGGTTTTGGTTTTGGGATTTTGTCATCTTTTCAGCGTGATTGAAAACCCTTGCAGTCTAGGAAGGCCGAGCATCGGAGCGCAGCGAATGTTGGAATTCGTGAGCACCGACGCGCAGGCCTGACAACGAATGCGAGGGTTTGTCGACACCGCTGAAAGCTTCCTGAAAAGGAAGCTTTTTTATTTATCTTTAAACACATCAGGCCGCGCGCTTCGGTATCCGTACCGATAAAGCAGCGCCTCCGCAATTCGCCGCGAAGCCTGTCCGTCCCCGTACGGGTTTGAAGCCCTGGACATTTTTCGATATTCATCTTGATCGGTCAACAGCTGTTTAGTCAGCTGGTAAATCTTATCTTCATCCGTGCCTGCCAGTTTAAGCGTCCCGGCCTGGACGCCTTCGGGCCGTTCCGTCGTATCGCGAAGCACGAGGACCGGCTTTCCTAGCGACGGCGCTTCTTCCTGCACCCCTCCAGAGTCGGTGAGGATGAAGTGAGCTTCAGCTGCAAAGTTGTGAAAATCGATGACTTCGAGCGGCTCTATCAGGTGGACTTTATTCAAATCGCCGAAATGCTTTGCAGCCGCTTCACGAACAGCGGGATTGAGATGAACGGGATAAACGACCTGGACGCCGTCGAACTCTTCGACGATCCGCCTGATCGCTTTAAACATGTTTTCCATCGGCTTCCCTAAATTTTCCCGGCGGTGGGCGGTAAGCAAGATCATCTTATCATTTCCGATTTTTTCAAGAACGGGGTGTGAATAGCCGTCCCTTACTGTTGTGCGAAGTGCATCGATTGCAGTATTTCCAGTGATGAAAATCGTCTCAGGATCTTTATTTTCGCGGAGCAGATTCTGTTCGGCCTGCTCTGTCGGCGCAAAATGAAGATCGGCAATCGATCCCGTCAGCTGCCTGTTCAGCTCTTCTGGAAACGGCGAGTATTTGTTTCCGGTCCTGAGCCCCGCCTCTACATGGCCGACGGAAATCTGGTGATAATAAGCGGCAAGACTCCCCGCAAATGTCGTTGTCGTATCACCGTGGACAAGCACAATATCCGGTTTGATAGACTGAAACAGCTCGTCCAGCTTCACAAGCGCATTAGACGTAATTTCAGCCAGCGTTTGCCTTTCTTTCATGATATTCAAATCAAAATCAGGCTTTATGTTAAAAGCTTCAAGCACCTGGTCAAGCATTTGCCTGTGCTGGGCTGTAACCGTCACATAAGACTCAATTTCGGGATATTTTCTTAATTCTAGCACGAGCGGAGCCATTTTTATGGCTTCAGGGCGCGTGCCGAATACTGTCATGACTTTTAGTTTCTTCATTTTTCTATCACCTGTTTTCTGTATGAACAGCTTTTTCAAGAATCGTCTGCTGAATCGATTGATTACCGCTTTGCCCGTGTTTTCTCGTTGGAATTAATCCCGCCCATCGATTGCTTATGGACGATATTCTCATCATAAAACATCCGTTGATCAAACCGCAAACCATCCTGTTGAAGAATGAGATTTCCCTTCATTATATAACATCTTTGCGCTTTATACCTGTTTAGACTTGTTTAAGAATTGTTTTTCTTATATGATGAGTTTGTAATTGTAATTTTTCGGGGTATATCATACATATATTCAGCATACTCTCCGCTTTTCTAAGCGTATTTTTTCTGGCTGAGTAGAAAACACAGTTTAAGGAAGGTGTATTGAATTGAAGAAAGTTCGTAAAGCGATCATTCCCGCAGCGGGCCTTGGAACACGTTTCCTCCCTGCAACGAAAGCGATGCCAAAGGAAATGCTTCCAATCGTAGATAAGCCAACCATTCAATATATTATTGAAGAAGCCGTTGAAGCCGGCATTGAAGACATTATCATCGTAACCGGTAAAAGCAAACGAGCGATTGAAGATCATTTCGATTTCTCGCCGGAGCTCGAACGCAACCTGGAGGAAAAAGGGAAAACCGAACTCCTTGAAAAAGTGAAAAAAGCGTCAAATCTCGCTGATATCCACTATATTCGCCAAAAAGAACCAAAAGGACTCGGACATGCCGTTTGGTGCGCCCGCAACTTTATCGGAGACGAGCCGTTCGCAGTGCTCCTTGGAGACGACATTGTCCAAGCGGAAAAACCTGGCCTTCGCCAGCTGATGGACGAGTACGAAAAGACTCTCTCATCCGTAATCGGCGTTCAGCAGGTGCCTGAAGACCAAACGCACCGCTACGGGATCATTGATCCTTTGACAAATGAAGGGCGCCTATACCAGGTCAAAAACTTTGTTGAAAAACCAAAACCGGGCACAGCACCGTCTAACCTTGCGATTTTGGGACGCTATGTCTTTACTCCTGAAATTTTCATGTACTTAGATAAACAGCAAATCGGCGCAGGCGGAGAGATCCAGCTGACAGATGCGATTCAGAAGTTAAACGAAATCCAGCGCGTATTCGCTTATGACTTCGAAGGCAAACGCTATGACGTTGGAGAAAAACTCGGTTTTATCCAGACAACTCTCGAATTTGCCATGCAGGACGACGAACTGAAGGATTCGCTGATTCCATTTATGCAGGACCTTCTGGCAAAAGAAGAAGTTTAATAAAAAAGCTATTGGATCGATATCCAATAGCTTTTTATAATGCCATCTGCAAAATGACGCGCCTTTCCTTTTAAACAAACATCGCTCCGGCAGCCAATACGACCAGGATGGACAAACCTGCAATCGGAATGATATTTGCCAAAGATTTTTGTTTATTCTTGTCTTTTTCGAGATGAGCCAGATCTTCTTCGGACAAGACCTGTTTGCGGCTGGCTAACTGCTCTTTTTTATATTTGTCTTTCTCTTTTTTGGAAAGCTTTTTAAACCAGCTGATAAATTCTTTATATTCCTTTACGACCGTCTTTGTGTCATCAAACATGCGAAGCTCGCCATTATCGATCCAGGCGACCCGATCGCAAATTTTCTCAATTTGACCGATTGAATGGCTGACAAAGAATATGGTTTTCCCTTGATTTTTAAACTCGGTAATTCTGTCGACACATTTATCATAGAAGGTTTGATCACCTACTGATAACGCTTCGTCAATAATTAAAATATCGGGATCGATATGCACTGAGATCGCAAAGCCGAGCCGGGATTTCATTCCGCTGGAATAGCTTTTGACCGGCTGATTGATAAACTCGCCGATTTCTGCGAATTCAACGATGCTGTCATACATCTCATCGATTTCTTTATTTGTGAGCCCCATCATTAAGCACTTGAGACGAATGTTGTCTCTGCCCGTCAGCGCATTGTTTAATCCTGCGGAAATCGCAATCAGGGAAGGCTGCCCGTTCATTTCGATTTCACCGCTTGTCGGCGGAATGATTTTTGCCAGCAGGTTGGACATCGTCGATTTTCCCGATCCGTTAATCCCTACAAATCCGATCGTCTCCCCTTCGTACACGTCAAAGGAGACATTCCGAACAGCAAAAAAACCTTTATCCTTATTCGGAAAAAACAGCCCTTTAATTTTATCCGATTGTTTTTCATAAAGCTGATACTGTTTTGAAACATTTCGAAACGAAACTTTTAGTTTCATCGTTAAAATCTCCTTACGTATTAAAGAAAGTCAACAAACCTGTCCCTGAATTTCATATGCAGGACAGATCCTACAGTCAAGAGCAATAATGTGAAAGCCCAGAAATACAACGTATATGTTATATCTTCGAAGAACCAGCTTCCGTCGAAAAAGCTGTTTCTAAATCCGTCGATAATATAAAAAAGCGGATTCAGCTTAATCACGTTCAACAATGCCGGGTGCTTGTCCCCCAGCTGCGTAGAGATATCCCAAAAAATCGGCAGCAGGAAAAACAACAGCCTTGTCACCGATTGCAGCAGAAACTGATAATCCCTGACCAGTACACTGATCGTTGAATTAAACAAACTGAATGCGAACATAAAAACAATCATGCAAAACAAATAGTAAATATATTCAAGCCATTGAAGATTTGGATAAATGCCAAACGCAAGCAGCACAATGACATAAATCGCCATCATCACAAAATAGCTGAACAGGTTAGCCGCAATCGCCACTGAAGGAAGAGAGCTGATTGGAAAATTCATTTTGGCCACCATGTTGATTCGCTTATATACACTGTTTGAACCATCAAGAATCGTCGGGCTGATAAAAAACCAGGGAATCAAACCGGCAAGCATCCATATGATGAAAGGCACTTCGCCGACCCCCGTAATCATCTCACTGCTCTTTCTGATTCCGATCCCAAATACAAACCAATAAGCCAGCATCTGAATGAGCGGATTCAAAAACTGCCATAACACGCCCAAATAATTCATTTGATATTTTGATTTTGTTTCGTAAGCTGCCAAACGCAAGATTAAAGGAAACGATGTTACTTGTTCTTTCAGTATTTTCACTAATGCATTCATTCTAATCTTCCTTAAGGGATTAAGATTTGGGCTACAAAAGAACCCTGATTAAAAGCACTGCTCTTTATTGTAACAGATGATCAGTTTTTTTTCACTTTTGGGGGCCCAATTTAGATCTCACAAAAGCTTCAAACTACGGAACCACTTTACCGATTCAGTGATACTAAAAAGCAAATGTTGAGGCATTTGCCTCAACATTTTCTGTTAGTTCAAAACTTTGTAGAAGGTATCCATAGCTTTTTTATTATACTCATTATAATCAAAAGCTTGCATAACAGTATTAATCTCTGTTCTTACTGCTTTTAAACCATTTTCAAGACCGGCTATACTATCATCTACTAAGGTTCCGTATCTGCCGTTTTCTAAAACTGTTCTATTGGCAATAATGTCAGTTGCCAATATTCTCATTCCTAAAGTCATGGCCTCTAATAATACCATTGGTTGTCCTTCATAATGGGAAGACAGTACAAAACAGTCGCACATTTTCATGAAACCAAACGGATTTTCCAGTTGTCCCATCAGATAGACGTAATCTTGAAGTTCCAAACTGTCCACTATTTTTTGGAGATCTTTCCTTAAAGGACCATCCCCTAAAATATAAAGCCTGCTATCAGGATAACTCTGAATATGAGTATGGAAAGCTTTTATTAGATTATCTTGCCCTTTTTCAGGGGAGAGTCTGCCCATATTAACAAAGTTGTAGTTACATTCAGATGGATAAGGAACAAGAGTCTTACCTACTTTTATTCCAGGAGGCTCAATTACATTTAAAGATTTGCGTCCTATCCACCCCAACACTTTATTATTTAAGACTGCTTTGCAATAAGTGCCTTCTTGTGTAAGAGCTTCTTCAACAATTTCCACTTCTTGTTCATTGAATTTTTGATAGTCCTCTATAGGTGTACATCCAGGTAAATCAAAAGGTTTATTATATATAAAGTCAGCATCGCTTAAGTTCACAATCGCATTGTATTTCACTTCTCTGCTTCTTGCAATGACAGGCTCTTCTATAATATTAAAAGCTCTAGAGTCCAACCATCCAATTGCTTTTCCATCTGCATAGAACCGGTAGTATTCCCCTTCTTTTGTCTTATGGCTTTTTTTGACAATGACAATGGTATCGTTAAATTCTTCAGCAGTTGATATTTCTTTACACCCGTTATTAGGATAGGCTTTGGTCCAGATTGTATAATTTTCGCCATTTGTAATAGTCGCGAATAAATTCATCTTTATTTCTTCTAATGTTCTGTTCTCCAGCCCCTGAATAATCTTTGAGTGTTTTTTATAATTTTTGCGCTTAATTTTGGCTTTTTCATTCTTTATCGCAGATTGCTTTTCTGTATCCTCTGGATGTGACTGATACTCTTTTACAATTTTCAATGCTGAATTATCAATCCACCCTATTAATATATCATTAATATATATTCTGCTGTAGAAAGAATGTTGAGTTCTGACTTCTTTATCTACCTCAACGATAATCCCTTTATATTGTTTGCTGGAAGATACTTTTTGTACATCTAAAGTTTTATAAGGTTTATTCCAGATGTCGTTTCCATTAGGGTGTTGAATGACTGCCAGTTTATTGACTTTCCTCTCAAGTAAAATGCTGTCTGGCAATAACTCAAAAGCCTCTAGGTTCAGCCACCCAATAATACTGTCATCTATAGTAAATTTATAAAAAACTTTTCCATCATTCGTATGAGCTTCTCGTATTATGGTGACTTCTTTATTTTCAAATTCCTTAGCCGGTGTTAATTTTTGATTCACTTTATCAAACAGTGAATTGATAATGAAGAAGCCTTCGACATTTACAATCTTTGCCCTTGCTTTAAAACTTTTATTGGCTATGATTTCTTCATGGTTCTGTTCAGCGATTGCTAATTTCTCAGTATCCTTTTCTTTTAAATGATCGATCCCGAGAATTTTTTCAGGATTAATAGAGTTCATTATATAGTCAAATTTGTCCTCATCAGCATATATAGCAAGATTCTTTTTATTTAACTCCATCGTTCCCTTTGAAACACTTACTAGCTTATCGAATTTATTGTAAATAGAGAATAATCCTCTCAGATTAATTTTGTGCGGACGACGCCCATTAACCAATCTTTCACTATCTGACAAGAGGTCATTGTGCATATAGCAAATCTTCTTTTTTGCATCTGCACAAACTAAATACTTGGCCCAGTATAAGCTGTACCCGCTGAAATCAATTACATAATCAAATTTAGATTTTCCAAAAAGCCTTTTATGTTCTCTTAAATATGCATCCTCTGGGTACAACTTCTTTTCAAGTTTACCGTTAGCTCCCCTATTGTGCACCAGCTTATCTTTATATACATCAAACAACGTGTAAACTGGTAAACCAGGCTTAAATATGAACCTAACATTTTTATTCACTTTGTTGATATTGTTTAGAACCTCTCTTGAGTGGGGAGTTTTCATAAAACAGCTTACATCATATTTATCAAAGTCAATATTATTCATTAAATTAAGGAAAGAAGATGTAATGCCGTTATTTTTCATTCCTCCTGGATAGATCAAGATCTTTTCTTTCTTTTTATCCAGATCTCTAATTACATTCAATTGTCCCTTGTTTTTGAAGATTTTCTCAACTACTCTTTTCGTAACATTTCCGTCGTCGTGATTCGTAAATTTCACTTTATTCTTTTCATAATTTGTTTGAAATTCTGATTTCACTTGATGAATATTGCCAATTGCTTCGACTAATTCCCTTACATTGTATAGGACAGGACCTGGAAGATCTTCATTGTTAATATATTTTCCTCGTTGTTTATTGTAGTCATCGGCATCCCACATATAAAACAAAATCGGCCGATCAGTGACAAGAAAATCAAAAAATATGCTGGAATAGTCAGTTATTAATATGTCGACAGTACTTAACAACTGGTTAGTATCAATAAAGTCAGGTATCAGTTTCCCTTTTAACTCTGAAACTTTAGAAGCCTCACTATATAAAAACGGGTGAACTTTAATTAACACATTATAATCACTGCCGATTTTCTCCTCTAAATAATTCATATCAGAAATAATTTGAAAAACGTCGTTTTTTACTTTTGATACACTATTCCCTTTCCATGTTGGAGCGTATAAGATCGTTTGCTTATCATTTGAGATCAGTAAACTTAAGTCTTTTAAATAACTTTTAAACTCTTCGGGGCTCGTGTTAAGGGTTAAATCAATCCTTGGATAGCCTTCTTCAATGATCTCACCGCTGTACAGCCCTTCTAACTTATAGCTGTTCAAAAACATATTGGTAGTATGCTTATTTGGACTCAGCAGGTAATCTGCACTTATAAAGTTTCTAAGTACGTTTTGTGAATGGGCTGGATTTCCTGGAATATCAAATCCCATGCTTTTCAGTGGCGTTCCATGCCATGTGTTTATATATACTTGTTCTTCTTTGCATATAAAAAATGACTGTAACGTAGAGTTATTGATTAGATACTTGGCAGTAGCCAAATATTGCAGGTATTTATCTGAATTTCTTTTAACAAACTCAACATTCGGCATATCTTTATACTTGGAGATAACTGGCTCGAGCGCTTCAAAATCTGCAATAGTCCAAATATGCTTATAATGGTTGAATTCTGGATTTTTTATCAAATAGTCAAATATTGCAAAAGGACTGTCAGTGATACTCTTCCCATCACGGCTTTCGTATAAAATTGTGTTGTCCACAACATTCAATTTTTTATAAAATTTAGCGTACTTATTGTTTCTTCTATGATTTCTTTTTTTGAGATAGTTCTCAATAGGGTCTTTAATAAATTTTATTTTTCTTTTCAAAACTTTTTTGTTCATTATTTTTCTTGTCTCCTTCAGGATTACATACGTATTCTTTTATTATAAGAAGTTTTATTTGTAATTTAGTCTAATTGTTCAATGTACTCGGCAATCATTATTTTGATTTCGGAACTTTTTCATTTTATAAAAAATGATATTCCGAGTGATTGTTAATGGCAAGAAAAAAAGAAGTAACATACATCACTTCTAAAAAAAATGTTACCATTCCAAACTAATTACAATTGAAATTTTAACATTCTTGTAAAAATTATTAAACCTGTTTTTATTCTACAAGATCTGTTGATTTCACAACATCTCCAGATACTATGTTAAATCTTTGACTGTTGATTATTTTTATGATAAAAATTATAATAGCATAAGTTTGCTTAAAAGTTAAGACCATTTAGGCGATTTAGAATACCACTTTTGTAACATTTCACTTGAACACTTTTTATTCTCATAGGGAATATTGGATATTCCAGCATAATCTATCATCGAAAACGCTTAAATTTTTCCTTCTGAAAACTTCGCCTTCTTTCTTTATTGTTATCAGAAGATATTTTACAAAAAAGCCATTACATAAAGCAATGGCTTTTTTGTATTTATTTAAATACCGTTTTTACAACTTTTTCAGTTGAATTGCCCGTCTCCAGGTAACAAAACTTTTCATAAAAAGGCTCAAAAATGTCAGGCAGACGATAGTCAGATGTCTCTGTTTCCTTGATTTTCTCAATTACTTCCTCAGTCGTTTTGACCAACGGTCCTGGTGCTTCTTGTTCAAAGTCAAAATAAAAGCCGCGCAGCTTGTCACGATAGGTTTCAATGTCTGGAACGAAGAAAATCATCGGACGCTTCAAATTTGCGAAATCAAAGAATACTGAAGAGTAATCTGTAATTAACAAATCAGATACCATATAAAGTTCGCGAATATCTTCGTATGATGAGAAATCATATGCGAATCCTTTGTACGGCGATAGGTCAAAGTTTTCCGCGACTAAATAGTGCATTCTTAAAACGATGACATAATTATCGCCGATCTCCTCTCGCAGCTTTTCCAAATTCAAATCAAGGTCGAATTTGTATTTTCCTTTTTTATAGAACTGATCGTCCCGCCATGTCGGTGCATATAAAATGACCTTTTTATCTTCGGGGATATTCATTTTTCTCTTTATGGCCTTCATCGTTTCCGGGCGGTTGTCCGTATACAGAAAGTCATTCCTCGGATAGCCGGACTCAATCATTGTTTTGTTAAATTGAAAAGCGCGGGCAAAGATTTCGGTTGAATAGCGATTCGGGGAGATTAAATAGTCCCACTTCGATGCTTCTTTAGTGAAATTTTGCTTGTACTTCTCAGTGTTGGTGCCCGGCATGTGCACTTCTTCCATATCGACGGCAAGCCTTTTCAGCGGAGTCCCGTGCCATGTCTGCACATATGTCGTGTGCTTTGGTTTTGGGATCCACAAAGGAAGCCGGCTGTTTACAACCCAATATTCGGCCCTTGCCATGGCGAACAGCCACTTCAGCGTGAATCGGTGAATATAAGGGACATTTTTTTCTTCAAAAATTTCTGTATAACTCGGATTTACACTCCATATTAAGTTGTATTCCGGATGATGTTCCTTCATATATTCGTAAATTGCTCTCGGATTGCAGCTGTACTGCTTGCCGGCAAAGCTTTCAAAAATGACGGTTTTCTTTTTAACAGGGAGTTTGCCGGCCAGTCCAAAAGTAAAATAGTATGCTCTCTTCACCATGCCCGAAATCTTTTTCTTTGCTTTATTCTTGCCTTTGCGTATGACTGACATCAGCCTTTTTCCTTTTCCTTTGGCAAAATAAACCGCACGGGTTTTGATCGTATAGTCATTCATTCTTAGACGCATACCCCGTTTTCGCTTCTGCGGATAAATGTGAAAACGAGCCGGTCCTTTTTTTGTGTTAACAATTGAAAAACTTTCTATATCATCTATAAGCTTGAATGCCCTGCTTTTTATAGCGATTTCCTCCCCTGTTGCAGCATCTTCACCTACGTATTCTATATAAAACTTAAAGAAAGCAGGCATCCTGTTCTCCTCATACAGCTTTTTCAGATCGATTTCCGCCTCAAATCCAACGGCATGATCAGAAGAATCAGCTGACAAATCGACGCGCTGAACGCCTTTTAAAGGGAAATTGAAAACCCTTTCTTTATCGTTTTGGCTAATTTCCTTTAAAACCAGCTTTCTGCTTTTTACGATTGAACGTTCTTCAGCATCCAGCAGAAAAGTATAGCCTCCGATCATTAGTTTTCCGTCGGAGCTTAACTTAATGCTGTCCGGTTCAGCCACTGCTTTTCTTCGTAAAACATCAAGAGCGAAGTGGCCTTTTCGGGTCTTATACGGAAGATAAATGAACTGATTGGCTCGATCCTTATGCCAAGACAGCTCTATCGGTTTTGATGCTGTGTATATCCTCTTTTTGCATTGATTTTTTTCATTATTTTCATAAAGTACATAAAAATCGATGACCGTTTCGTCTATCATCAGGTTAGATAGGGTATCTAAAGATATTTCCGCTGCTTTTAACTGCTCTGAATCGCTTATTTTGTTACAAGTTGCACGCGTCTCTTTTTTCGTATTGCGGTTAACTGCCAAAACATCGAGATGATCAAGAGAGACAGAACTTTCGAACACAAAATAGAGGCGAGAATCATTAATTTTTATTTCCCGCAGCTGAAATTCTATCGGAATTGCACTATCCATAAAATCAGTCTACTCCTCTTTTTTTATTCAAAAGCAAAGCTGTTCATACTTATTATATTAAAATGACTCGTATACGAAACAAAAAGCACTTCTTATTTTTTTAAGAAGTACTTTTTGAATTTTTATTAAGCTGAGCCGAATTAAAGGTTTGCGATTTCCTCTTTGATCTTCGTCGTGGAAATCCCTTCGGTTCTCGGAAGGTAAACAACCTCGCAGTAATCCTTCAGGAAGTCGAATTTCCCTTCCCAGTCATCCCCCATGACAAATACATCGATGTCATGATCGATCACATCTTGTACCTTTTGATCCCAGTTTTTTTCCGGGATGACTTCGTCTACGTAGCGGATCGTTTCAAGAATCAGCTTGCGGTGCTCATAGCTGTGATATGCTTTTTTCTGCTTTTGAAGATTGAATTCGTCAGTCGAAATCGCTACGACGAGATAATCCCCCAATTGTTTTGCCCGTTCCAATAACTTGATATGTCCCCAATGTAATAAATCAAACGTTCCATATGTGATGACTTTCTTCATTGTCATGCGCTCTCCTTTCTAATCTTAAGGCGAAAAGCTATATTGATATATCAAAAACACTCGATAAGTTACATTCATTCCACAGGTCTTTACTGATCATTCATTATAGCACATCGCCTATCAAACGTTAAGTATTCTTTAAGGTTAATGCAATTCCAAATTTTATCTAAAAAAATCGAACCTTTTCTGAATAAGACGTAAAAAATCTTAATCTAATGTAAAGATATTGTTAAGCTTTTATGAATGATCTATGCTAAAATATACGTTAGACCTCCTGAATTTATGGGCTGGTCTCTTAAACTTCGACTTTCATACATTCGTATATACTTACACTTCTTAAACCGGAAGGAGGAAAAAAACTATGCTGCAAACGGAAACGGTTCATCATCTTGCATATGTTAACGGGGATTTGCCCGGATTTTTGAATCATCTTGAAAAATCCTTTATCGACCGCAATGAGGGGGCATTTATCGCAACGGTAAACCCTGAGATCGGGTATGCGGCTGCAAAAGACAAGGATTATTTTAAAACAGTTTCATCTGCTGACTTTATCCTGCCGGACGGAATCGGCATCGTCCTGACGTCAAGGCTGATCAACAGCAGATTAAAATCGAGGATCGCGGGGTACGATGTATTTATCAACCTTCTCAGCTTGGCTGACCGCAAAAAGAAAAGGGTCTTTTTATACGGGGCCAAGCAGGAGGTTATTCAAGCTGTTGCAGATCGGCTTTCAACCGAATATCCCGGAATTGAGCTGGCCGGATACTCACACGGCTATGTCAAAGACAAAGGCGAAGTTGCGAAGCAAATCGCGGCTGCCAAGCCGGACATGGTTTTTGTCGCTCTCGGATATCCTCATCAGGAAAAGTTTATTTATGAACATAAGCATCTATTTCCTCAGGCGATTGCGATCGGCATCGGCGGGAGCTTCGACGTGTTCAGCGGAAAAGTGAAAAGGGCGCCGAAAATGTTCATCAAGCTGAATCTTGAATGGATGTACCGCCTGCTGACCAATCCGACAAGGTGGAAGCGCATGCTGAACATCCCGAAATATGTCTTCTCCGTTCTGAAAGAGGAAAGAGTTCAAAAACAGCGGCACTACTATCCGGAGCAGATCAAAGAACAATCTAAAATCGATTTGTAGAAAAGAGTTTGGGTAACGAATGAATATACGTTCTTTATTGGTTATGGTTTACTCGGCCGGTCTCGCTTTGACCGGTTTTATTTTCAGATTGGTAAAAGCGCGCGACAGAGCTGTATTGCTTGTTTCCTTTCCGGATAATGCGCGCGCGCTGCTTGATGAGTATGTCAGCAGCAGCCGGCCGTTTGAAATGGAAGTCCTCTATACAAGGCACGCCGTTTCCCTTGCAGATGAATATCCTTCCGTTCGATCGCAAGTGATCAACGAGAAAAATCCGATTCATCTCATAAAAGCCGTATACCGAATGTTCAGGTGTAAATTCGTGTTGACGGATAATTATTTTCTGCTGACAAGTGTTTTGAATAAACGCCCTCAGACGACATGCATTCAAATTTGGCATGCGTCCGGCGCTTTGAAGAAGTTCGGACTCGAAGATATCGGAAACCGCTATCGATCCGCCGGCGATATCAAACGGTTTAAAAAAGTGTATCGTTCATTTGATCATATCGTTGTCGGCTCGGAAAAAATGGCGGATATTTTCAAGCGGTCATTCGGCTTGGGAGATGACCGTTTTTTGCGGACGGGTGTTCCGTTAACTGATGAGTATTTTCATGCCGGAAGACAAACAGCGGAGCGTCCGGACCAAAAGGTTATTCTGTATGCGCCGACATACAGGGACTATTGTTTGACGTCCGTTCGTCTCCCTTTCTCTAAGGAGCAGCTCTCCGGGGAACTGCAGGGAGAATTTTTGCTGCTGGTCAAACTGCATCCGGCCGTGCGGGAACAGATTGCTTTTGAAGAGCACGAAGGGCTGATCAAAGACGTATCAGACGTTCCGTTAAAGGATTTGCTGATGGAAAGCGACATCCTGATTTCCGACTACTCGTCGGTCGCCTTTGAGTACGCTTTGTTAAATAAACCGATTTTGTTTTTCACGTATGATATGGCAGAGTATAATGAAAAACGCGGACTGATCGATGATTTTGAAGCAGTCATTCCCGGCAAAGCCTGCATGGACAGCGAAATGCTGCTGAAAGAAATCAAAGAAATGTCCGATACAAAGGAAGAGATCAAGAAGTTTGCGGAAGAGTGGCATCAATATTCAACAGGTGATGCCAGCATGCGCCTGTTGAACTTTATGAGCGAGCATATGACGGCAAATGAAAAAAGACCGGCCGGTTCCTAATGGAACATGGCCGGTCTTTTTATGATGATTACCGATAAACCGGCACATCATAGTACAGCGTATATTGATCGAGCAATGTATACAGACTGTACATTCTCCCCACCTGCTTACAAGCCCATCCGACATCTGTCGCATATTGGTGAAGGGCATTCGGAGACCATCTCATTTTATAGAGGGTGTCCTGTTTGTAAGTCGGGTGGTGAATGTATTTTTCACCGATGAATTTGGCTCCGCCCATAATGGCGGCCTCAGGTGTGAACCACCCTTGTTCATAGGCGTATTTTGCGCCGTAGTAAAGCGGGTTGCTGTCGTAAGCCCCGACGCCGTACATATTGTAAACCTTTTTGCCGTTGAACATCGTTCCTTTAGCCAACTCGGAAGTTCCGTTGCCCGTCTCAAGGAGCGAGTGTGAAATGAGGTACAGTTCATTGATGCTGTATGCTCTCGCCGCGTCGATGAACGCTTGCCCTTTGCCTGTCAAAACCCCTTTATTATAAAGGATTTTTGCATTGACCTCGGCAGCATTCAATCCGGCCGTTTGCGACAGTTTTAAAAATTGGAAGTATGCCGAGCTGTCTTGTGTGAAATTTTCCGGATTGACATATTTCTCGACTTCATCCCTGCTGGCATTTCGCCAATTCATTCTGATTTTTGCCCAGCCGTTTTCCTGGGAGATGATGTTGACTTTATCCCCTTTTTGCAGCTGTCCGATGATGTTGCCGCCTGTCACAAGGGGGCTTGACCTGATATTCAGCAGATCAGCCGTGACGGTTTGGTTCGCCGTATTGATGTAGCTCAATGAAACATAAGCCGGCGCATCCGTTTGCGGGCTGACTTTCATCTGTTTATCGATCATCTGGCTGAGCGTGATTCCGTAGTCAGTCGTTGTGATTTGCGGGCCGTTTTTCACTTTGACGACATTCACCGGCCAGCCGTAATTCGTTTTGATCCGATTGGCGGCAGCATCCGCACGGTCTTTCCCTGTAAATTGTTCATTAATCGAGATATGAAACAGGCTGACCGTCTTTGTTTGGTAAGTTGCGCTGACATTGTTCTTCTTAAAGACATTCAAGCCCTTGTCGAGATCTGCTTTGCTTGTGATTCGACCTGTCGTCACCCGGTACTGCCTGTAGCCGTACTCACCCGTTTGTTCAATCTTGCCCGGTATATTCCGCTTGCTGAAAAATCCGAGCGCCTGCTGTAATTGTTCCGTGCCGATCAGAGCTTCCGAACTCAGTTTGTAGCGGCTGTAATATTGGCCGGTCTTCACGGCCTCTGCGTGAATGCCTGTTTCTTTAAAGAAATTGAGCGCCTGCGTCACTTTGTTCTGTTCGTATACGGATTCCGTTGTCAGCTGATAGTGGCTGTACACTTTTTTTCCTGTTGATCCGGCCGTTCCCGCCGCACCGTTTTTCTTAAAGAATTCAAGCCCTTTATTGATTCGCGCTTGAACGGCGGTTTCAGCAGACGCAATCCGGAAGCGGCTGACGGTCGTGCTGCCGGTGCTTTGCGCAGAAGCCTGAATATTTTTGTTTTTAAAAAACCGGATGCCATCGTTTGCTTTCTTTTGATCTGAAAGCGGGACGGAAACGATTCTGAAAGATGTCTGCTTTTTCCCCGCCTTTGCAGCAGTATAACGCCACGTTTTCTTTTTGAAAAAGGCGTCGATTTTTTTGAGGTTTTGACTGTCTACGCTTTTCATGCTTACGATCCAGAAGCGTGTACCTTTTACCTTTTCCGTGCTTGAGGCGAGACCGGTTTTCTTTTTAATTTGTCCGGCGGCATTTTTCGCGCTCTTTTCGTCATTAAAATATCCCGATTTCACATTGTATAGCTGTGCCGGCTGACCGGCGGCTTCATATGCCCCTTTGACTTTGAGCTCTTTTTCAAACTGCTTCAGCAGGTTTTTCGCGTTTGTTTCGCCTTGTATCGAACTTGTCGCAATTTTATATTTAGGCTGTTGTTTCTTTACGGTCTCTATCGTTCCTTTAAGGGCCGTTTCTTTTTCAAACTGGACAAGCAGGCTTTTCGCTTTGCTCTCATCTGCGATTTCTGCAGAATAAAGCTTGACGATCGCTTGTCCCGCTCCGTATGGTGCATACGACGCTTTGAGGCCGGTCGCTTTTTGAAAACGATCGAGGATGGCTTTCGTGTTGTCTTCGCCTTCGATTCCTCCGGTGGCAACCTTCACGTATGCTTCCCTGTTCCCTGCAAGTGTATAGGTTGCTTTCAGACCGGTTTCTTTTTCAAATTGGAGCGCCCATTCCTTGGCTTTTTCTTCACCGGCAAATTCCTTTGATACCGCTTTGGAAAACGGTTCTTTTTTTCCAATCGGACCATAGGACGCCTTCAAACCGGTTTCTTTTTCAAACTGCAAAAGCAGATTTTTTGCTCTGCTCTCCCCTTCGACACCTTCTGATGTCAAAACGTATGTTGTGCCGTTTTTCCCTGAAGGTTTGACCTCGGCTTTCCATCCCGTGTCCTTTTTCAGTTGTTCGGCTGCTTTGAGCGCTTCGCTTTCGCTATTAAACTCTTTTGCTGTTTCAATTTTGTAGACGGAAGTATCGGTATATGCTGCTAAAGCAGGAATTGCCGGGACTGCCGTATGTACGAGCAAAATGATTGCAGCAAAAATAACGGTTTTTCTAATGTTTTTCACATTCTTTACTCCCCTCGCCTATGAGCCTCCCAATTTCTAAAACTTGCTTTCTCTTTTTATCGGCGAGCCGGATTATTTTTTTACAATAAAAAAGCTTAACGGCCTTTTTTTGCAGACCGTCAAGCTTTTTATATGTGTGACACGATTAGTTCACATGTTCCTTCTATTGTAAAGTCATTGGTTTCCGCCGGCAGGATAAAATTTGTCCCTTTGCTGATCGGAAATAATTCGCCGCCCTGAGTGAGCTTTCCTTCTCCTTCAATCACGCTGCACAGGAGGAAAGGGGCATCCTGGGTCAGCTCAGCGGCACCGTCGATCTCCCATTTATATACGGAGAAATATTCGGCTTCAACAAATGTCTTAATGGTAATGCCTTTTTGAGTTTCTGTCGATTCGTCAACATAGCTGTCTACATGCGGTACTGTTGTGACATTGATCGCCTGTGTCAGGTGAAGTTCGCGCTTTTCTCCGTTTTGATCGGTCCGGTCATAATCATATACCCTGTACGTCGTATCGGAGCTCTGCTGTGTCTCCAAAACGACCGTCCCCTCGCAAAGAGCGTGAATCGTGCCGCTTGGCACATAATAAAAATCGCCCGGTTTGATTTTGATCCGCCTTAACAGGTTGTCCCAATCACCGCTGTTGATCATGGTGACCAGTTCAGTCCGCGTTCTCGCCGTGTGGCCGTAAACGATCTCTGCTCCTTCTTTGCAATCGATGATATACCAGCATTCTGTCTTACCGAGTTCCCCGTTTTCGTGCTCTCCTGCATAATAGTCATCCGGGTGGACTTGAACGGAAAGGTCTTGATTGGCATCAAGTATTTTCGTTAACAGCGGGAAACGGTCCCCCTCTGCACCTCCAAACAATTCACGGTGTTCGTCCCAAAGCTCGGCAAGCGTTTTTCCTTTGTAAGGACCTGAAGCAACGATGTTCGGACCGTTTGGATGGGCGGAAATGGCCCAGCATTCACCTGTCAAATCGGAGGGAATGTCATAGCCGAATGACTCGCGCAAAGCCGTTCCCCCCCAGATTCTCTCTTTAAACTCAGGCTGCAGAAATATCGGTGATTGAGTCATGTTGCCATCTCCTCCCTTAATTCACGATAGTCTTATGTAAATAAAACGCTTTCTTTTATTGATAGACATGTATGTTGAAATATAAACCTTTTCATATTCATTATGACGTTATCTCGATAGAAGTCAATGCCGGAAAGGAAAAACAGAAGCCCTCTTCAGGCTTCTGCTTGTGATGATGCAAGCTCAATAATCCGCTGGTTTGAGCTTCCTCTGTAAAGAAGCGTCAAGTCCCTTTTTTTGAGTTCGAACGGGCCGTCTACCAGGACATCGCAATAGGCCAGCAAGGCGCTGTGCTTTTCATTCTTCAAGATTTGTTCGTACGTATAGCCGCTGTAAAGCCAGATGTCCTTTTCGGAATGCTGCTTAATTTTTTCTGACAGCTCGATCAGTTCGCCTGCATGCAAAAGCGGCTCCCCTCCTGAATAGGTGACGTTTGTAAGCGGGTTTTTCATAATTTCCTCGAATACTTCGTCTACACTCATATCAAATCCGTTATTGATATTCCAGCTTTGTTTATTATGGCAGCCTTCACACATATGCGGGCAGCCCGCTAAAAACACGACTGTTCTCAGTCCTTCTCCGTCTACGATGCTGTCATGGATAATATTCATCACTTTCATAGATGCTTCACTCTGTCCTTTTCTTCTTGTCTTTTCGCCGAATTCCACTTTGACATATCTCCGACTAAATATCCTGTAATCCGTCTGATTCGTTCGATCAAAGCCTCATCCCGGTTTTTGCACTGCGGGCATTCATTATCTATGATTCCGGTAAATCCGCACGCCTTGCAGTGGTCGACAGGATGGTTGATCGAGGCGTAGCCCATGCCTGACCGGCGCATGGCGGTCACAAGCATGTCCATCGCTTTAATGTTTTTTTTCGGGTCTCCGTCCAGCTCGATGTAGCTGATGTGCCCTCCATTGCACATTAAGTGGAACGGCGCTTCTTTTCTGATCTTTTCGACCGCAGTCAGCTTATAGTGAACAGGGATGTGAAACGAATTCGTATAGTACACCCGGTCTGTGACATTGCGGATCGAACCGAACTCCACTTTGTCTTTTTTGACAAATTTCCCTGAAAGCCCTTCTGCCGGCGTAGCGATCAAGGAAAAGTTCAATTTGTGTTTTTCTGTGGCTTCATCGGCCTTATCTCTCATCGACTGGACGATTTTTTTGCCGAGTTCAAACGACTCCTCGCTTTCTCCGTGATGTTTTCCGGTCAATGCAGTCAAAGCTTCAGCCAGCCCGATAAATCCGATGCTCAATGTTCCGTGCTTTAGCACATCCTCGAGCGTGTCCTCAGGTTCAAGCTTCTCGCTTTCATGCCAGATGCCTTGTGAATACAGGAATTTAAAGTCCTTTGCTCTTTTCTTGCATTGAAAGGCGTACCGTTCAAGCAGCTGTTGAATCGTTAAATCCATGTAGCGGTTTAACAAGGCAAAAAACTGTTCAACGTTTTCGCTGAGCAGCGCTATTTTCACAATGTTGATCGAGGTGAATGACAAATTCCCTCTGCCGACGCTGTTTTCTTTTCCATGAATATTGGACATGACGCGCGTTCTGCATCCCATATAAGCGATTTCGCTTTCCGGCGTTCCGTCATAAAAAGGTTTGTTCACGGGCGAGTCGATAAAGCTGAAGTTCGGAAACAGCCTTTCAGCGCTCGTTTCCAATGCAAGCCGGTACAAGTCATAGTTAGGGTCTGTTTGATCAACGTTCACGCCTTCTTTCATTTTGAAGATCTGAATCGGAAAAATCGGCGTCTCACCTTTGCCGAGGCCTGCTTTTGTCGCCTTAAGAATATTTTTGATCAAAAGGCGGCCTTCCCTTGACGTATCCGTGCCGTAATTAATGGAAACAAACGGCACCTGGCCGCCGCCCCTCGAATGCATGCTGTTGGCGTTATGTATAAATGCTTCGCACGCTTGGTAAGTTGTGTTGTCCGTTTCTTCCCACGCTCTTTCCCTTATCTCTTCTTCTGTCAAAGTTGTCGGGTATTGTTTGATTTTCGCAAGATGCTTTTCGTACGTTTTGCGGACGTAAGGCGCCAGGTCGTAATCGAACATTGGGAATGACTGGCCGCCATGCTGCATATTTTGATTCGATTGAAAAATGATAGATGCGAGTGACAATGCGCTCATAATGTCCTTCGGTTCCCTGAGGGAGCCGTGGCCAGTGTGGAATCCCTTCTTTAACAGCCGGACCAATGGTATCTGACAGCAAGTCGTTGTCCCGCTCGGCATATAGTCTAAATCGTGAGGGTATATAAAGTTGTCATCGACTGCTTTCTTGATTTCCGGCGACATTAAGTAATGGAGCGCATAATGTCTGGAACTCTCGGATGCAAACCGGCTCATTTGCCCCATCGGGGAGCGGCCGTCTACGTTGGCATTTTCCTGCATAATATCGTGATTTCCATACCCGACGATATCATGAAATGTTTCTGTCAATTGCAATAATCCCTGTTCTTTAAAGCCTGTTGTCATCCTAATCTCTCCTAAAAAGTAGCATATATAGTGTTTGTTCATCCAACAGACACTATATATTGATATTAGCACAGATTATGTTCGTCAAATTTAGCAATTTGGTGACGTTTCAAAAACGGTCATAAAAAAACGCCCCGGACAAATGTCCCGGTGCGCCTGCGGCAACATTACTTGTAATCAATCGTCATTTGTTTCGGAGATTTTCTTTGTTTCGTCCGTTTTTCGATCCAGACGGTTGCAAGCGGCGTCAGAAGCGAGGTGACAATGACGCTTGTCGCGATGATCGCGGTTGCTGAATCAGCTACCGGCGCAAACACGGGGTTTGCATCGGCAAGTGCATACGGGACGGCTACCGCAGCCCCGGCCGTTGATGACGCCGCTACTCCCGCGACACCGTCTCCTCTTGCGACAAAGCGGTCCAGCAAGTATAGAGATGCACCCGAGAGAATGACGACTGATACGCCGACAACAATGCCTAAAAGGCCGGATTGAATCAACATGTTAAAATCAAGCGTGTTTCCAAGTGAAAATGCGAAGAACGGAATGATCGCCGGTACGACTTTTCCGAACAAATCGCGCAATTCAGGGTCAAGGTTACCGAGAATGCAGCCGAGTAAAAACGGGATGACGGTTGCAGCCAGCGTCTCCCAAGGAAATGCCGCAAGCCCTGTCACACCGAAAGTGACCATCGTCATAAACGGGCCTGATTCCGTGCTGATAAAGGCAAAAGCACCGGCGTCTTCCTTTCTTCCCATGTGATTCATTAACGCCAAATACAGACCGCCGTTCGTTTCATTCATAACGGCTACGATCGCCAGCACGGACAGTCCGGCAAAAAACCCGCTTTGAATGCCTTCGTCTGGAATGAACTGCGCTGCGATCAAACCCAATAATGCGGCAAAGCCGACTTTGCCGATCAGAAGCGTCAGCCCCTTCCTCGCAATATATCCTGAAGAACGAAAATCTATTGTCGCGCCAACGCAAAAGATAAATACTCCTAAAATCGGCAGCGTTCCGGTAATCAGGGCGCCTGTAAATCCGCCGAAAAACTCTGCGGTTCCCGGTGCAAATGTATTCAGCGTTGCGCCCAGAAAGAGCGGAATGATCATCATGCCGCCCGGCACACGTTCAATCGTTGCTTTAATTTTCATCATTTTTTTCTCCCATTCTAGAAATTAATGAAAAAGCAAAGCTGTCGATCTTGCAAAACCTGAAGTCTTTACCACGCTGCGCACGCTTTATTTCTGCTGAGCCCGCCGCTGAAAGATGCGCTGGAGATCCGCTTCTGACACTTTGTTCAGCTGGCTTCCCACACCTACTGCCAATGCTCCGGCATCAAGCCACTTCTCCACATCGCCGGGATGGATTCCTCCGGTTGGTATGAACCGAACCTTCGGAAAAGGACCGGCGAGGTTCTTCATGTAAGGAATCCCGGATGTTCCCCCTGGAAACAGCTTAAGAACCCGAAAACCCTTTGAGACCGCTTCCATAATTTCGCTTGGCGTTAATACGCCGGGAATAAAAAATGTATGCAATGATGCGGCCTCCTCAGCCAGTGATTCCGAAAAACCCGGGCTGACGATAAATTTTGACCCCGCTGCCGCGGCTTCCCTCGCCTGTTCGCTTTCAACCACCGTTCCCGCTCCGACAAGAAGACCGTCTTTTCCCGCAAATTTTTCAATCAGCTCAGACGCTCCCGGCGTCGTATATGTGATTTCAATCGCAGTAATCCCTTTGTCGATCAGTCTGTGAATGGTCTCCTCAGCAGCCTCCTTACCGTCTGCGCGGACGACTGCGATCAGCCCGGCCTCGCCCAGCTGCTCTTGCACTTTTCCGATCATAGACATTTCCATTACGGTCAACCTCCTATTTTTTGGTTGTTTTTCTCTCCAGCCATAAAAGCTTTCAATTGATCCCTTGACGGCAGACCGTCCATATCCCCCGGAGCCATGACGGCCAGCGCTCCGATCGCATTGGCCCTCTGAACTGCTTCTTCCAGCGGAAGTCCGTCTAAAAGGCCGCTGATCATGCCGACGGCAAAACCGTCGCCAGCGCCAACAGTATCAACAACCTTCTCCACCTGATAACCCGGCACATAACCTTCTTTTTCCGATGTCCTGTAATAAGCCCCTTCTTTTCCAAGCTTGATGACAATCACCTTGACCCCCTGCATTACATAATGTTTAGCGATATCCTCGGGAGAATTGCAGCCTGTCAGGAGTTTTCCTTCATTGATCCCCGGCAGAAACCAGTCTGCCTGCGCGGCGATTTCATTAATTGTATGAACCATTGTCTGCTGATCCGGCCAAAGCTGGAAGCGGAGATTCGGGTCAAACGAAATCGTCTTCCCGTCTTTTTTCATCTGGTGAACGGCGTGGCGGGCGAAGCCCCTCATTTCCCTTGAAAGTGCAGGAGGTATGCCCGTCACATGCATATGTTTGGCTTGCTTGAAATACTCTGCCGGGTAGTCATCAATGCTCATCGTGCTTGCGGCTGATCCGCTCCGATAATATGTGACATCAGGGTCTCCGCTTTCAACCTTTGACTTGAGCAGTATGCCCGTCTGCCGGTCTGCGGTGCGTTTGACTTCAGAAATGTCGACGCCTTCTTTTTTCAATTCATTTAAAATAAAGGTTCCAAGCGAATCGGCGCCGACCTTGCTCATCCAGCCGACCCGAAAACCCAGGCGCGACAGTCCGACGGCAACGTTTGTTTCCGCTCCGGCAAGAGCTTTGGAAAACGAAGACGCCTCATGCAGTCCGCCTGCTTCATTTGCGTAAAACATAGCCATCGATTCTCCGAAGGTCATCACATCAAGCGACATGATTTCACTCTCCTTTCAAAATGGTACCGGTTTCAAAAGCAGTTGTGGGAAAACACTCTCCCCTAAGTTTTCGGGTCCATGAGTGTTTCCGTTTGACAAGTTCTACAGCGACTGTCTGAGAACAAGCTCCGCCTCAAGCTGAATCGTCTGCGGGGCGCTTTCGTCTCCTTCAATCCGTTTGATGATCCGCTCCATGGCGACCCTGCCCATTTCATGCGACGGCTGGGCGATGGTCGTAATGCCCGGACCGATCAATTTATACCATTCTGTATCATCAAATCCGGCAATTCCGACATCTTCCGGAATTGAAATGCCAAGCTCATAAAGGCAGCTGATGATTTTCAGCATCAGAAGCCCGTTGTTTCCAAGAATGGCTTTTTTCCCTTCTTTCATTTCCAAAAAGCTTTTGACGGACTGTAATAGAGATTCTTTGTCTTTGACGTCAGCCTCATATACGAGAGGGGTACCGCCGGCGTTTCGTTCCAGCGCGATTTCTGTATAGGCGGAGGCCCTTTCCTCCCTTGGACTGATTCCCTTAATCGGTTCGGTAAACAGACCGACCTGGGCATAGCCTTTGTCATACATGAGATTGACGATTTGACTTGTCACTTCGCGGTTGTTCGTTGTGACTGCATCGATCTTGAGCCCGGGCACTTTCCGGTCAACGAGCACAATCGATACATCCTGGCTGATTAAATCCAAGAGCACATCGTTGTTCCTTCCCGTCGTATTAATAATCAGCCCTTCAATGTAATGCGCGTTCAGCTTGTGCAGCATCTCCCTTTCTTTCTCAGGACTGTTGTCCGTGTTGCAGACCATGATGCTGTATCCGTACTGATCGCAAACCTCTTCCACCCCTCTCAAGGTGGCTACTGAAAACGGGTTTGTAATATCGGCGACCAAAAATCCGATAACTTTGCTTTTTTTCACCTTCAGCCCCTGTGCCATCTGGCTTGGGCGGTAATTGAGCTCCTCGATCGCTTTTTTGATGCTTTTCACCTTTTTCGGTGAAATGGCATCAATCTTCCCGTTGATATAACGGGAAACCGTTGATTTTGATACGCCTGCATGTGCGGCGACTTCGTTGATGGTTACTTTCGCTGTTTGCTTATCCTTCATTCAAGTACTCCTATAACCTTATGATTTGAAACCGATTTCAAAAACTTTATACCACCAGCATATCACATCATTTAAAATTTGGAAGAGTCTTTTTTAATATTTCAGCATTGTCCTTTACAATATTCAGAAAAAAGTGAAAAGACTGTTGACGCTTTCCATTATTTACTTTAAAATTCATGTTTGAAACCGTTACCAAAAACTTTTGGCACTTCATTCAAGTCAGTCTAAAAACGTCCAATTCAAGGAGGAGAAGGTATGGAAAATCGTTATTCTGTTCATCCAGAACAAGCGAAACGATTCACAACCGCAGAGCTTCGCGAGCATTTTTTAATAGAGTCATTGTTTGTTGAAAACAAACTGAATATGTTTTATTCGCATGAAGACAGGGTCGTGATCGGCGGAGCCGTTCCAGTAAAGGAGTCCATAGCGCTCGATGCCGGCGATTTTTTAAAAACGGACTATTTCCTAGAACGGCGCGAAATCGGGATTGTGAATGTCGGCAAGCCCGGTGCGGTTAAAGTCGGTGATGAAGAATACGTACTGGAGCACAAAGACTTTCTGTATATCGGCCTGGGAAATAAAGACGTTTTCTTCTCAAGCTTGAATGAAGGCGGGGCCAAATTTTATTTCATCTCGGCGACGGCACACCAAAAGTATCCGGTGCAAAAAGCTTCTCTTTCAGAGCTCCCATACGATCATTTAGGAGAAGAAGCCTCTTCAAATGTTCGTAATCTATACAAAGTGATTCATGCAGACGGCATTCAAAGCTGCCAGCTGATGATGGGCATTACGTTTCTTGAACCTAATAACACATGGAACACAATGCCTGCGCATGTCCACGACCGGCGGATGGAGGTTTACCTGTATCTTGATCTTGCTGAGGATGCAAAGGTGTTTCATTTCATGGGCGAACCGACGGAGACCCGGCATCTTGTCGTCGGGAACGAACAGGCTGTCATTTCACCCGCGTGGTCTGTCCACTCGGGCTCCGGCACATCCAACTACTGCTTTATATGGGCGATGGCCGGAGAAAACTACACATTTAAGGACATGGATGCTGTCCCGATGAATGTCATTCGGTAAGGACGTGAACGTGAGATGGGATATCTTGAATCGTATTTTTCACTTGAAGGCAAAACGGCGCTTGTCACAGGCCCGGGAACGGGAATCGGCAAAGGGATTGCCGAAGCGCTGGCAAAAGCGGGAGCGGATATCATCGGCACTTCGCATACGAGCGGACTTGATGAAACAAAGCGGCTGATCGAAGAAGCCGGCAGAACGTTTACTTCTTATCAGCTTGATATGGGCAACCTTGACGAGGTCGAGGCTTTTGCAAAAGAGGTGCCTGACCGCCATCAAATTGATATTCTCGTTAACAACGCCGGGACGATCCGCAGAGAAAAAGCGGCTGATTTTTCCCGGGAGAACTGGGAAGCGGTGATCAATGTCAATTTGAACAGCTTATTTTTGCTGACGCAGGCTATCGGCCGGCAGATGATTGAGCGAAAGCAAGGGAAAATCATCAATATTGCCTCTCTTCTTTCATTTCAAGGAGGCATTCTTGTCCCTGCATATACGGCAAGCAAACATGCAGTAGCCGGATTGACGAAGTCTTTTGCCAATGAATGGGCGGCTTATAATGTCCAGGTCAATGCGATTGCTCCGGGCTATATCGCGACGAACAATACAAAGCAGATCCGCGACGATCAAAACCGCAATGCCGAAATCTTAAAACGGATTCCGGCCGAGCGCTGGGGTCAGCCGGATGACATTGCCGGCGCCGCCGTATTCCTTTCGTCGCCGGCATCCGATTATGTGAATGGACATGTGTTAGCCGTCGATGGCGGATGGCTGGCAAGGTAATGCGAGGAAAAGGCTGCCGGTAGCTCGGCAGCCTTTATCATCGCTATGGCTTCAAAATTACTTTAATGCAATCATCTTCATGGTCGTTGAACAAATGATAAGCGCGGCCGGCTTCTTCAAGCGGAAGCTGGTGCGTAATGATTTCCTTCGGATCAAATTGATTCTCTTCGATCTTCTTGTAAATCTCCGGCATCAAATGGATGACCGGAGCCTGCCCCATTTTTAGCGTAACATTTCTGGAAAAGAATGCGCCGAGCGGAAACATATTGTAATTGCTTCCATATACCCCCGTAATCTGTACGGTTCCGCACTTTCTGACCGCCTTTGTAGAAATTTGAATCGGTCCGAGCGTGCCGCCCTGAAGCTTCAGTTTTTGCTCCAGATACTCAAGCGGAGATTTTTTGCCGTCCATCCCTACGCAGTCGATCACGACATCCGCCCCGCCTTTTGTAATCTCCTTTAAATGCTCGCCCATATCAGGATATTTTGTAAAGTCAAATACTTCAACGCGGTTTAATGCCTCAGCCTGCTTTAGGCGGTAGTCCAAGTAGTCTACTGCAATGACCCGCTTCGCCCCTTCCATCCAGGCAAACTTCTGCGCCATTAATCCAACCGGCCCGCAGCCGAGCACAATGACAGTGTCCCCTTTTTTGACGCCTGCGTGAAGCACGCTCCAATACGCGGTTGGGAGGACATCTGATAAAAACAGAAGCGACTCGTCCTCCATCTCGCATGATTCAGGAATGACAAACGGCGTGAAATTGCCAAACGGCACTTTTAAATATTCAGCCTGTCCGCCAGGGTGATTCCCGAATTTTTCCGAGTAGCCAAAATACCCGCCTGAATCATAATGGGGATTGGCATTGTCGCACTGGCTTTCCAGCTTGTTTTCGCAATAAAAGCAATGTCCGCAGGCAACGGTAAACGGGATGACAACCCGGTCTCCTTTTTTCACTTTTGTTACATCAGGTCCTGTTTCTTCTACAATTCCCATCGGTTCATGGCCGAGCTGGAAGCCTTTTGGAAGAGGGAAATTCCCTTGATAAAGATGGAGATCCGAACCGCAAATCGCGGTAGAAGTAATTCTGACAACGATATCATCGCTTTTTTCAATTTTGGCATCCTCCACCTGGCTGACTTCAACATGCTGAGGCCCTTGAAACGTTACGGCTTTCAAATCGTCACACTCCCATTATCGTTCAGTTGACTTTAGTGTGAGATAAACCCGGGTTCTTATTCAGTTTTTTAAACAAACGTTTCATTAGCCGTCATGTAGAACGGCCATGATTCATACATAGAAGAAAACGGAGGTGTTGGGATGCTGCTGCAAATACTGGTCGGAGGACTGGTTGTTTTCATTATTTTTTTTCTCGTGTTTCGGGCAATCAGAACGGGCAATCTGCCGCGCCATGACGATTCGCAGCCAGGAGACGGAGAGAACAGAGATCAGCCATGATCGGCCGGCCTCTTCACACAAAAAAGGATGGGGCCTTGCCCATCCTTTTGCCTATCGTTCAACCGGCTGTGTGTCAGTTGCCGTGATTCCGCGGTGCTTGTCCCGCAAATCCTGCTCGATCTCTTCCAGACTTTTTCCTTTTGTTTCTGTTACTTTAAAGAAGACGAACAGGAAGGCCGCGATTCCAATGGCCGCATAGCACAGAAACAGGTAACTGATGCCCATCGCTTCCATGAGGACCGGAAAACTCAAAGTCACAATTAAGTTCCCTGCATGGAGCATTAAAGTCGATACTCCGGTTCCTATCCCTCTGACATGAAGGGGGAACAGCTCAGGCAGCATCACCCAGACGATCGGCCCCCAGCTGACGGCAAATACGACGATGAACACACCTAAGCAGATGACAGTCGTCCATGCCGCACCAGAGGTATTGCCGAAAAAGAGATTAGAAAAAGAAAGCACGATCAAACTGATGACCATTCCGGCATTTCCAAATAATAAAAGCGGCTTCCGGCCAATCCTGTCAATGAAGCGGATCGCCACAAGCGTCATCAGGACATTGACCGTTCCGATGCCGACTGTCCCTAAAATGGCCGCCGAATCTTCAAATCCGACATTCGTAAACGTTTTTGGGGCATAGTAAATAATCGTGTTGGTTCCAATAAATTGCTGCAGAAATGCCAGTCCGACCCCTGCGATTAACGCCGGGCGCACCCACGGTTCCAGCAGCTCTTTCAAGCCCCCCTGGTCCTGCTTTTCCGCTTCCTTAATTTCTTTGACTTCCTGATCGACCCGCTCTCCTCCTCTCATCTTTGACAAAACCCGCCTTGCTTTCTCTTCTTTTCCTTTTGTTAAGAGCCAGCGCGGGCTTTCCGGCATGAAAAAGATACCGATTAAAAGGCCGATTGACGGAATAAGGGCCAATCCCAGCATCCAGCGCCATGCGCCTGCATCACTAAATGCATAGTTGATCAAATAAGAGAGCAGAATCCCGATCGTAATCATCAGCTGATTTAATGAAGAAAGCGCGCCCCGGGATTCCTTCGGAGCAAGCTCTGAAAGGTACAAAGGAACGATGGTCGTTGAACAGCCGACTGCAAGGCCGAGCACGATCCTGAAAGCCACCATATATTCCGTGCTTGGCGCCAGGGCCGTTCCGAGCCCCCCGATGCAATACAGCACAGCCGCTGACATAATCGCCCTTCTTCGGCCGAAGCGGTCTGTCAGCCTGCCTGACAAACCCGATCCGAAAATCGCCCCGATTAATATTGCGCTGACAACCAGCCCTTCTGTAAAGGCATTGAGCCCAAGTTCATCTTTCATAAACAAAATCGCCCCGGAAATGACGCCTGTATCATAACCGTAGAGCACACCGCCCAAGGCTCCAAAAAAATAAAGCCAGGCATTCGATCTTTTTCCCTTCATCACAGTATATCCTCCTCCAAGGCTCGTCTTTTAACCTTTAACCTTGTCTTGCTTTCTTCAAACCTCTAGAAACTCGGAGTACCATTAAAAGGAATTTAAAAATATGAAACATTTTATCTGTTATATCGTCTTATTATAGGCGGCAAAATGATCAGTCCCGCGGAATTTCCAGAGAATCCCCATATGCAAAACAGCAAATATATTGTAAAATCCAAGATTGGGAAACTATTTTTTATTAAAATTTAGACTTATTCAACAATTGTACGTTTCAATATAAATAAAAGAGGAGCTTATACATGCTACGATCGCAGCGAACGAAGAAAAAGAGACTAAGAAAATGGGTGAAATACTCACTGTTTTTCATTGCCTTAATCCTGACGGCGACGGCAGCCGCAGGCGGCTATGCGTACTATAAAGTGGCGAACGCCTCCAAAGATGCGCAAGTCACCCTTTCCAGAGGTGAACAGTCCGTCAAGCGGATTAAAGAGTTCAACCCTAAAAAAGATAACTTCTCCATCCTGTTGATGGGGATTGATGCCCGTCCCGGACAAAGCATGGACAAAGAACGAAGCGATGCGATGGTTCTTGCCACGTTCAACAGAAAAGACAAATCGGTGAAACTATTGAGCATCCCGCGGGATTCCTATGTCAACATCCCCGGACGCGGCTACGATAAAATAACGCATGCCCACTCATTAGGCGGGCGCGACCTTAGTACAGAAACCGTCGAAAACCTGCTCGACATTCCGGTTGATTACGTCATGGAAGCCAATTTTTCAGCTTTCAAGGAAGTAGTTGATGAACTCGGCGGTGTACCGATCACGATCAAAGAAGACTATATTGTCCGGCAGATTAAAAAGGATACGAAAGGCAAAGTCAACCTTCAAACAGGCGAGCAGACGCTGGGCGGAGAAGAAGCCCTCGCTTATGTAAGAACGAGAAAAGCCGATACGGACTTGAAGCGCGGCGAGCGCCAGATGGAAGTCATCAAATCGATTATCAACAAATCCAAATCGCTTACTTCCATTCCGGCTTACGACGATATCCTTGATACAGTCGGAAAGAACGTATCGATGAACTTGTCGCTGAATGATGCAATCGGACTGATCCCGTTTATGACGTCCATTCAAACGGTCGATACCCTTCAATTGAAAGGGAGCGATTATCAACCGGGCAAAGTCTACTATTTCCAGCTTGATCAGGAAAACCTCAACGAAATTAAGCAGGAATTAAAACAGCAGTTAGATGTATAATTAGAAAAAGGATGAATCATATTCATCCTTTTTCTGTTTTAATGAAACTCAATATTTACTATTGAAAAAATCTAAATTTAGGTTTAGCCTTTTACATAACATGTCTTTTTAGGGAATACTGCCGAAGAGAGCTGTTTTTCGCCTCCCGAAAAACGGCAAACTGCTCTTACAGGAGGTTATCTTTACATAATGAGATTAATTGCGATCGATTTAGACGGGACTCTTTTAAATACCGAAAGCAAAATATCCGCAGAAAACCGGGCCGCTATCAAAAAGGCGCTCATTTCAGACTGCATCGTAACCATTTGCACGGGACGGGCCACATTTGACGTAAAAGCGCTTCTGAACGATTTGGATATTCCGATTATCGCTGCAAACGGGGGAACGGTCCACGATTTCAACTATAAACTCCTAAGCAGAACGCTAATGGACAAGGAAGCGGGAAAAAAGGCCGCCCAATACTTAACAGATCATCAAATCTATTTTGAGGTTTATACGGACGATGCGCTGCTTTCTCCTTTTGACGGAGAACAGAAACTTAAAGCAGAGCTCGATATCGTCACAAGCGCCAACCCTGATGAAGACAGGGATACGCTTTGGCAAGGCGCACTGACTCAGTTTAAACAATTCGGCATCAAACCCGTCCCCGACATTCGCGAGATTTTTAACGGAGACGAACATATTTATAAGCTGTTGTGCTTCTCATTTGATATGGAAAAGCTGAAGAAAGCAAAAGATGATCTTTCTGCCTTTCCAAAACTGGGACTCACTTCTTCCGGAAGACATATCATCGAGATTCTGCCTGATGAATCCGGCAAAGGCCGCGCTTTAAAAGAGCTGGCCCGCCACTATGGAATCGAGAAAAAAGACATCTACGCGATCGGCGACAGCCCGAACGATCTGTCAATGTTTGAGGAAGCCGGCCATCGGATCGCGATGGGCAATGCAATCGATGAGCTAAAGCATATCAGCACCTTTATCACGAAAAGCAATGACGAAAACGGCGTCGCTTATTTCATTAACAAACTGCTGGAAAATGAATATCAATAAATAAGAAAACCGCTCGAGTCCATCTTCGAGCGGTTTTTTTGCTGTTTCTGCTACTCAATTCTGACGCTTCCGGCGTATTTATCTTTCCAATAGGCGCTCGTCTCCATATCTGCTGTCGTTACACCGGCAGACAAGGTGACAAGAACGACCTGGCCGTTTCCGATATAGATGGCGGGATTCATAACAGTGGTTCCTTTAAAGAAGACGATGTCTCCAGGCTCAAGCTCCTGTTTGGTAATTTTCTTACCCGTGCTGTATTGTTTGTCAGCATACCTCGGAAGCTCCACTCCTGCCGCCGTTTTGTAGACATATTGGATAAACCCAGCCGTATCAAAGCCTTCTTTAGGCGATGTGCCGCCTTTTTGATAACCGACTTCGCCGATATGCCTGATGGCTTCGGATACAATCGGATTTTTTGGCAGGGACATGTTGTCAAAACGTCTGACTCCTGTGAACTTCTTCTGCCAATAGGAAGCCGACAAGTAGGATATCGTCACTTTATTTGAACGGCTCGCATGGATAAACCGCCCGCCCCCGGCATAGATGCCGTTATGGGATATTCCCGGTTTGTACGTATTGCTGAAAAACAAAACATCACCCGGCCGGATATCTTCAAGCTTCACCTTTTGACCGACAGCCCATTGCTGTTCAGCCGACCTTGGCAAATAAACGCCGAGCACCTCTCTGAAGACGTATTGGGTCAACCCCGAACAGTCAAATCCGAGATCCGGAGAGTTGCCTCCAAATACATAAGGAACACCGACATAGCTTTTTGCTTTTTGAACGACAGGATCCATCGAAATCTCAGGCTCTTTTGTGATCCTTTTCGCTTTAAAATACCCCGAGCTCCAGTAAGAGCTGCCTTCAAGCTTTGTCACGACAACCCCGTTTGATTTTGTGCTGTGGATGATTTGATCATTTCCCAAATAGATGGCGACATGGGTCGGTCCGTCCGATTCCAGCTCGGCATTCTTGAAAAAGACAAGGTCCCCCTTTTCGAGCTGCTGACGGCCGACACTGCTCCCAAGAGTCGATTGTTCCTTTACCGTTCTCGGAAGCGTAATATCGAGCGATTGAAACACATATTGCACAAAGCCTGACGAGTCAAACCCCGTTTTCGGCTTCTCTCCGCCGTAGCTGTATTTCGCACCCTCAAGCTGTCTGGCAGTTTCCGCTATTTTCTCGCCGATCGTATCGGCGCGTACATCATTATGATTCGTTAAAAATAAAGACATCCAAAGCACCGCAATTCCACAAAACAAAACCAACTTTTTGTTTGCCGCTTTTTTTATCAATTGATCTGTTCCTCCTCTTCTTTCCTCTTTCATCGTCATTCAACTGGGATATTTAAAGGACTTTTTTTGCATGTACAGCAGCGTCATAGCGAGAAGAAACGCTCAGCACAGCATGATCAGCTTTTTCACCTAAGCGCGGATTAAAAAGATGAAGGGAAATATTCTAAAGAGGTCATGAACATGAGGTGCGGTTCCCATCCCGAATTGGTAAGGTGATGCATTTTCAAATTTTGCTTCAGTCGAAATTTGTCAGTTTTTATTCCCTTCAAAAGAATACAATAAACATGAACCCCAAAACCATGTATATATCCTCCTGATTTTCTATAAAACTTTATACACTGACCGGTTAAGAAAATTGTCGTGTTTCCCTTTCAAACCGGCCGCTTTTCACAGGTCTTTTATAACCGGGATCAGCACACAAAAAAGAGAGCGCCGGCGGCACTCTCTTTTGCACTGTTATTGCTTGTTTTCTGTTGTTTGATCCTGCTGATTCACTTTTTGGATCTCCGTAGAGATTTTAGCTTTTTCATCGTTTGACAATTCATCAGAATACTTGAAAGCAGACATGAATGCAATGATCAAAACTAAACCTACGAACGGCCAAATGGCTCTGACAAATTTCATTTGTTCACCACTCCGTTTTTATTATTTTTCAGCTTGTCCGCATGATCGACTTCAAACGTTAATTTTCCGTTCTCTTCTTTCCAGTCGAGGTTTGTTCCTTTTGTCAATTGACGGAAGATCGCTTTTCGTTTTAAGAAGTCGCTCTTGCCTAAAGGCGTCGGCGTTGCTTCGCGAATGTTGAGAGGCGTTACCTCAAAGCGCCCTTTGCCGTCATTCATTAAATGGTATTGTACAAGCGCGCTGTCCCGTGTTCTTGACCAGCCCTGATCAAATACAAAGTTGCCGAGGCTGTAGAAAATCACAGTACCGTTATACACTTCGATCGGTTCGAGAACATGGGGATGAGCGCCGATGATGACATCTGCTCCGGCATCTGCAATCGCCTTGGCCAGATCCTTCTGTCTGTCGTTCGGTTCATTGTCATATTCTTGTCCCCAGTGCACATGGACAAGGACAAGATCCGCTTTTTTCGATGCTTCCGCAATCATTGGAATAAAGATTTTCGGACTGAGCGGCAGCACTCCGCCTCTGTTCTTTTTGGCTGTAAAGTTCTTTGTGTAGACGTCTGTAAAACCGAGCGTTGCAATTTTTACGCCGTTCACATTCTGATAGGATACGTGCTGTTTCGCGTCTTCAAGATTATTTCCTGCTCCGACAAGCTCCAGATTCTCATTTGAAAATTTATTGAGCGTATCCTTCAAACCGTCTTCCCCGTAGTCCATCGCATGGTTGTTGGCAAAATTCAGTACGCTGAAGTTCAGCTTTTTCAATGTTTCGACTGATTCTTGATTCGTTTGCAGATGGATGTTCTTTTCTGCCTCTTGATAGTCCTTTGCATTGGTTACAGGGTTTTCAAAGTTTCCTGTGATAAAATCTGACACATTAAAGTACGGCTTCACATTTTTGAAGACACTTTCCGAACCGTGCAAGTTTGTCACTTTTTCTACGTTTCTTCCCATCATGATATCGCCAACAAAAGTAGCTGTAAGCTTGGCATCTTCTTTTTTGTCCATTTGCGAAGGAGTTTTGGCGCTTCCGACCCAAGTAAAGACAAACATTAAACAGAAAATAACGGGCAATACGATAAAGACGTGCTTGTTTGTTTTCTTTTTCTCCTGCTTCGTCAACTTCAGCAGTTTTTCCTGAAAGTTCAGTTGTTTTTTCATCGATTTGACACACCTAACTTTAGATTAGATAGTAAGCATACATAATGACGAATGTTGCTCCGCTCAATAAAAGCGTACTTCCAAGCGTAATCGTTAATCCCTGTCTTTGAATGGTATTGGCGATCAGCCCCGGCACGATGATTCCGATTCCCCTGAATTCGGCAATCTCAAACGGCATCACCGGATATATAAAATCAAAACCGATTTTCAAAAGAATTCCCGTAATCAGCATTGCTGCGAATTTTCTGCGTCCGTATAGAATCATAATTTTGGAAAGTCCGAATTTCACGATGACATACGTCAGCAAACTGACAAAAAGAACGAGCAGCATGAAAATCGGCTGATTGAAGACAAGTCCCAAATAACCCGGTACGACGAGGCCGGCTGGTACAATTCCCGTTTTCTCTGCAAAAATCAAACTGAGTAAGACTCCTAAAATGAGGGCGATATATAAATCTGATCCAAACATTGTGTTTTCTTCCTCCTAGCTAACGAGCTGCTTAATCTTGTAATCTTGTATTTTTTCAATGAGAGGCTCCGCTGCTCCGTGGATATTTCCGACTCCGTAAATAACGCGGCCCTCAAGCTTGTTTTTCAGCATGAACATGATTTCTTCCGTTGATTTGTGCTCAAAATCAAACAGCTTGTCCGCAGGAATTTTGCCTGCTTCATATGCTTTGACGATCGGCTCTGTTGTTTCTCCAATCAGCACAAGTTCACTTGCTTCAATATAAGGAAGGACATCTTCCGCAAACTGCTGTGTTCTGTCTACCCTGTCGGCGCGGCAGTTCATAATGACGATCGGCTGATCCGTAGGATAGCCTATTTCTTTTACACGCTTCCAAATGTTTAAAGTGGAAGCTGCGTCATTGGCCGCAAAACCGTTGACGAAATGTCCGGGATTCTTGGCGTTCATCAGCGGCAGAATTCTCATGGCTCCCGGATCAGGCGGCGCATTCAGCATGCCTTTAAAGGCGGTTTCTTCGTCAATGCCCAACGCTTGAGCTACACCGAGCGCAAGAGACGCATTATCAGGGAATACCATGTACTCAAACTGTCTGAGGTATTCATCTGTTATTTTAGAATTGTCTGCGACGATGACTTTTGTGTTCCTTTCTTTTGCAATTTGCTTAAAGAAATCGGTATACTCACTATCAGTAATAACCAAATGTCCATTATAAGGAATGGTTGCTGTGAATGCTTCTGCGATTTCATCCAAAGTCGGTCCCATCACATCCATGTGATCCTCCAGCACGTTCACGATCACGCCGATATTAGCCTGAAGCAATTCTTCCTGAAAGATGATTTGGTAATCAGGATTAACGGCCATGCACTCACTGACAATCGCATTGGCCCCTCTTTCCACCGTTTCTTTCATAACCTCCTTCTGCTCTCCGATATTCGGCCCTTGCGGCTTTCTTTTGATCGGCTTCTCTTCCGGTGTGTCCCAATAAATCATCCTTGCGTCTGTCCCGGTTGTTTTTCCTACTGTTTTGTAGCCTGCTTCGATTAATATCCCTGTTGTTAATCTTGTCACCGTGGACTTTCCGCGTATACCGTTGATGTTCACTCGGACAGGCAGCGCATCGATATTTTGCTGGTGGCGCCTTTTTTCATAAATGCCGATCCCAACAACGATCACACAGGCTAATAGCATTACCCACATTGTTTGTCTACATCTCCTTCTTGGAATCTGATATGTAAATTCATTCATCAGTATATAGGTTCACTATGAAATCACAATCGGCATTATGTAACAGAAGACGACGAAATTTTCCGTGACAAAGATCACCTCGCCCGAGTCATTAATGCCTATCTTTTTATTGATATTTTTGGAAATCGAAAGTTCTTAATTCCTATCAGATTTTTGTCAGCGTTTTAAGTATGCGCTTTCAAAATTCGACATTATGATTTTTGTACTTTTCTCCCTATTTCAGATGAAAGGTTGAAGGATGGATTCAGGATCTCTTTTTTCCCCCGTCCGCAATCCCCTTTAAATGGGCTGTCAGCCGGGATCTCTCTTTTCTTTTAGTATTTTCGCTCTTTTCGAACAGGTTAAAAAGTCACCAATGTTCCCTCTTCAAAACAAATCCGTCCTATGACAATCAGACCATCTATCAAAAAATGAAAATCTCTTTTAGCATAAAGCGGGATTCATTGACAAATCCAAATATTTTGTGAGTCGTTCGATCCACCTTATTTCTTCAGATTTTAGGTTAAAATCCTAGGATTTAAAAAGCCATTAATTTTTTTCAATGATAATTCATCAAACTTTAACATTTTTAATTTTTCTTACTATTCTCATTGTTACTGTATTCGCCATTAAACGCCCCTATATATGTCTCGATATCCCAGCCCGGTCTAAAATTTCAGTGTTCATCCATTTTTTTATTGTGATTTTAAATGGATCGTGATAATCTTTATGTAAACGGTTACACAAATAGAGAGGAGAAGGCTTTTTTGGCTACGATTAAAGACGTCGCACTTGCTGCAAAAGTATCTGTCGCTACGGTTTCCCGGGTATTAAATGAGACGGGATACGTTCATGAAGACACGAGGGCGCGCGTGCTGAAAGCGATGGAAGAACTGAATTACCACCCGAATGAAGTAGCCAGGTCTCTCTATAAAAGGGAGTCCAGACTGATCGGACTGCTGCTGCCGGATATCACAAACCCGTTCTTTCCTCAGCTTGCCCGCGGCGTTGAAGATGAGATCCACCGCCTCGGCTTTCGGCTCATATTTGGAAACAGCGATGAAAATCTGGAAAAAGAGCTTGATTATATGCAGACGTTTAAACAAAATCATGTGGTCGGAGTCATTTCAGCGACCAATTATCCGGATGCGCCAAATTATCAAGACTTGTCCATGCCGATCGTCTTTCTTGACCGGACGGGCGAGAATGCGCCGGCTGTATTTGCGGACAGCCGCGAAGGAGGCAGAATCGCAGCGGCTGAGATGATCAAGAGGAACGCGAAACGGATTACGCTGATTAAAGGACCGGCTCACCTTCAGACTGCAAGAGACCGTTTCAACGGAGCGCTGGACGTGCTAAGCGGAGCCGATATCGATTTTCACGTCATGAAAACCGAGACATTTTCATTTCCGGAAGCCCAAAAACGGGCGGCGGAGCTGTTTGGCACATATCCGGAAACAGACGGCGTGATCGCAAGCAATGACATTGTGGCGACAGCCGTTTTGCATGAAGCCTTAAAACGGAAGATCAAAGTTCCCGATGAACTGCAGATTATCGGCTTTGATGACATACCGCAAAGCGAATTGCTTTTCCCCTCTTTATCAACGATCAGGCAGCCCGCCTATGAAATGGGAAAAGAAGCTGCAAAACTGCTGCTTAGATTAATGAAAAATGAATATATTGAACAATCGGCAGTTCAGATGCCGGTTGCCTTTATTGAAAGACAAACGACAAGAAAGGCGGAATGACAATGAGTAAAATATGCGTGATCGGCAGCTCTTCGATGGATTTAGTCGTGACATCGCCCAAGCGGCCGGCCGCCGGAGAAACGGTGCTTGGCGAATCTTTTAAAACGGTTCCGGGCGGAAAGGGGGCCAACCAAGCGGTAGCCGCGGCCCGGCTTGGCGCCGAGGTCCATATGATCGGCTGCGTCGGCGATGATCATTACGGGAAAGCCATCCTCGACAATTTTCAAGCCAATGGTGTCTTGACAGACTATGTGGAACCGGTTACAGGTCAGGAAAGCGGAACCGCACATATCGTTCTCGCAGACGGCGACAACAGCATCATCGTCGTCAAAGGGGCAAATGACCACGTCACTCCTGAATATGTTCAAAAAGCGCTGCCTGCAATTAAACAGGCTGATATCATTCTGATTCAGCAAGAAATTCCGGAGGAAACCGTCGATTATGTCAGCGGACTGTGCAGCTCTCTCGGCATTCCTCTCCTGCTGAATCCGGCACCAGCCCGTCCGCTACGCCCGGAAACGGTCGAACACGCGGCCTACATCACGCCAAACGAGCATGAAGCTTCGGTACTGTTTCAGGGCATGTCCCGGGAGGAAACGTTAAAGCGCTATCCGGAGAAGCTGTTCATCACAGAAGGGAAAAACGGCGTCCGCTATCACAATGGTCTGGAAGAACGTGTCGTTCCTTCATTCCCTGTCAATGCGATTGATACGACGGGCGCCGGAGACACCTTCAATGCGGGATTTGCCGTCGCGCTTTCCGAAGGACAAAGCATCGAATCTGCCTTGCGCTTTGCGAACCGGGCGGCTTCCCTGTCGGTTCTGAAATTCGGCGCACAAGGCGGCATGCCAAAACGGGATGAAGTGGAGCGTGAACTGTCATGAAAAAACACGGAATATTAAACAGCCATATCGCAAAATTGCTGGCCGATCTCGGGCATACCGATACCATCGTCATCGCGGACGCCGGTCTGCCCGTTCCGCCCGGCGTCCCCAAAATCGATCTCGCACTGACATTGGGTACGCCCGGATTTCGAGAGGTTACAAAGCTCATCGCCGATGAAATGGTTGTCGAAAAAGTGACGGCAGCCCAAGAAATAGAAAGCGTCAATCCCGGTCAAGCCGCATTTTTAAAAGCGGAATTTTCAAACCAAAAGATTGACTATATCCCGCACGAAGCATTCAAAAAGGCAACGAGCCAGGCGAAAGCGGTCATTCGCACAGGGGAAGCAACGCCTTATGCAAATTGCATCTTGCACGCGGGAGTGATCTTTTAGATGTTTACATTCTACATCTGGAAAGAAGGGATAGCCCATGCATATTAAAATGAAGGACATTTTTAAAGCCTTTGGCCAAAACCAGGTGCTGTCCGGCGTTTCCTTCGAGCTTCAAGAAGGTGAAGTCCACGCTTTAATGGGAGAAAACGGCGCCGGAAAGTCGACACTCATGAATCTGTTGACTGGACTTCACAAGCTGGACAGCGGAACGATCGAGATCGACGGAAAAGAAACGTATTTTTCAGATCCAAAGGAAGCCGAACAGAACGGAATCGCCTTTATCCATCAGGAGCTGAACATTTGGCCTGAAATGACCGTTTTGGAAAATCTGTTTATCGGCAGAGAGCTTTCTTCCAAACTTGGATTTTTAAACAACAAGAAAATGAAAGCGCTAGCAAAAGAGCAGCTTGAAAGGCTCGGTGTCTCAATTTCTCTTGAAAAAGAAGCCGGAGACTGTTCCGTCGGCCAGCAGCAAATGATCGAAATCGCAAAAGCCCTTATGACAGACGCGAAAGTGATCATCATGGATGAACCGACGGCAGCGTTGACAGAAAGAGAAATTGAAAAACTGTTCGGCGTCATTAGAGCATTAAAGAAAAACGGCGTCTCCATCGTCTATATATCCCACCGCATGGAAGAAATCTTCACGATTTGCGACAGGATCACGGTGATGCGCGATGGAAAAACGGTGGACACGAAACGGATTCCCGACACCGACTTTCATGAAGTGGTGAAAAAGATGGTCGGACGGGAGCTGACCGAACGCTATCCTGAAAGACAGCCAAATCCGGGACGCGTCGTCCTCGAAGTCAAGCAGGCATCCAAAAAAGGAGTCTTCCAAAATATCAGCTTTTCCGTCCGCTCCGGCGAAATCGTCGGGATTTCAGGACTGATGGGTGCCGGGCGCACCGAGCTGATGAGAGCGGTTTTCGGGCTCGATCCGCTTGACTCGGGAGACATTTTCATCGAAGGCAAAAAAGCGGCGCTCAAAAAACCGAGCGATGCCGTTCAAAAGGGAATCGGCTTTATTACCGAGAACCGCAAGGATGAAGGACTTGTGCTCGACACGTCCATCAGAGAAAATATCGCCCTTCCGAATCTCGCCAGCTTTTCGCCGAAAGGATGGATTGACAAAAAAAGCGAGCAGGAATTTGTCGATCTTCTGATCAAGCGGCTGACGATCAAAACGGAATCGCCGGAAACCCACGCGCGAAACCTTTCAGGAGGAAACCAGCAAAAAGTGGTCATTGCCAAATGGATCGGCATCGGCCCTAAAGTGCTGATTTTGGATGAGCCGACCAGAGGCGTCGATGTCGGCGCGAAAAGGGAGATTTATCAGCTGATGAACGAGCTGACAGACCGCGGCGTCGCGATCGTCATGGTCTCTTCAGAGCTCCCCGAGATTCTCGGGATGAGCGACCGCGTCCTTGTAATCCATGAAGGAACGCTAAGCGGAGAGCTATCAAGAAATGATGCCACGCAAGAACGAATTATGACACTCGCTACAGGAGGACGGTAACATGAAAACTCAACCGGCTGTGAAAAAAAGCCTTAATGTTGATTCTGTAATGCAAAAGCTCGGTCCGTTTCTCGGCCTGATCATTCTCGTCGTCATCGTATCATTGTTAAATCCGAGCTTTTTAGAACCGTTAAATATTTTAAACTTGTTAAGACAAGTCGCCATTAATGCGCTGATCGCGTTTGGCATGACCTTTGTCATTTTAACCGGCGGCATCGATCTTTCCGTCGGAGCGATTTTGGCGCTGTCAAGCGCATTGATCGCCGGAATGATCGCCGGCGGCATCGATCCTGTTTTCGCCGTCATCATCGGCTGCCTGATCGGAGCCCTGCTCGGCTTGGTCAACGGGCTGTTAATCACGAAAGGTAAAATGGCCCCGTTCATCGCAACACTTGCCACAATGACGATTTTCCGCGGATTGACGATGGTTTATACAGACGGCAATCCGATTACAGGGCTCGGCAACCACTACGGCTTCCAGCTTTTCGGACGCGGTTACTTTTTAGGCATCCCCGTCCCTGCGATTACAATGGCAGCCGCCTTTATCATCCTCTGGGTGATCCTTCACAAAACGCCTTTCGGCCGCCGCACATATGCAATCGGCGGAAATGAAAAAGCGGCCTTGATCTCGGGCATTAAAGTTCCGCGCGTCAAAATGATGATTTATTCTCTTGCAGGCCTATTATCCGCGTTGGCTGGAGCCATCTTGACGTCACGGCTAAACTCAGCCCAGCCGACGGCAGGCACTTCCTATGAACTCGACGCCATAGCCGCAGTCGTATTAGGCGGCACAAGCCTTGCCGGAGGAAGAGGACGAATTGCCGGCACACTCATCGGCGTCCTGATCATCGGAACGTTGAATAACGGCTTGAACCTGCTTGGCGTCTCTTCCTTTTTCCAAATGGTCGTCAAAGGTGTCGTCATTTTGATCGCAGTCCTGCTGGACCGCAAGAAATCCGCTTAAGGAGGGCTATACTGATGAAAAAAACATTAACGGTTTTCACCGCATTGGCGCTTCTGTTTCTGTCCGCCTGCTCGCTGGAGCCGCCGGAATGGGCAAAGCCGAATAAAGAAAAAGGAACGGATATTAAAATCGGTTTATCTGTCTCAACTTTGAAAAATCCGTTTTTCGTTTCATTAAAGAACGGAGTTGTCAAAGAAGCCAAAAAACAAGGGATAGAAGTGATTGTCGTCGATGCACAGGACGATTCGGCAAAGCAGACGAATGATGTCGAAGATCTTCTGCAGCAAGGCGTTGACGCTTTATTGATCAACCCGGCGGACTCCTCCGCCATCTCAACTGCAGTCCAATCGGCCAATTCGCTTGGCATTCCGGTCGTCACCCTTGACCGCTCCGCCGAAAACGGAAAAGTAGAAACGCTCGTCGCTTCAGATAACGTAAAAGGCGGACAAATGGCAGCGGACTTTATTGTGGAGCAGCTCGGCAAAGGCGCAAAAGTGGCTGAGCTTGAAGGCGTCCCCGGCGCATCGGCAACAAGGGAACGGGGCTCAGGGTTTCATAAGACCGCTGATGACAAGCTGAATGTGATCGCCAAGCAAACAGCCGACTTTGACCGGACAAAAGGGTTGAACGTCATGGAGAACCTCCTTCAAGGAAACCCTGATATTCAAGCGGTTTTCGCACATAATGACGAAATGGCGCTCGGCGCGATTGAAGCGATCAGAAGCTCAGGGAAAGAGATTCTTGTCGTCGGCTTCGACGGCAATGAAGATGCGGTTAAAGCGGTTCAGGCCGGAGACATGTCGGCAACGATCGCCCAGCAGCCTGAATTGATCGGCAAGCTCGCCGTACAAGCGGCCCGCGATATTTTGAACGGCAAAAAAGTTGAAAAAACGATACCCGCACCGCTCAAACTGGAAACGAAAAAGTAACTGTGAAATCAGACCTCTTGATACATGGAGGTCTGATTTTTTTTGGCCACCTCCATAAAAGCCCTTGCCGCCCGGCTCAAATGGCATTTTTCAGGATAAGCAAACACAAGCGTCCGGGACTGATCGGCCTGCAAAGGAACATAGACGATCCTGACTGACCCTTTCCGCAAAACGGCGCGCCGAATTCCGGTCCTCATCATGCGCACCATTGCTGTGCAACATGTTTAAGGAAGGTTAGCGAAAGCAAAAAAGCCCCCTTTTCAAAGAGGGCTTTTTCATTTACTCGGGATTGCCTTCGGCCGCTTCAATTCCGGCTGCAAGATCGTGTTTATTGAAATCCGCTTGAAAGAAATCTTGCGTATTCGGCAATCTGAGGTTCATATTGAGTTTTTGAGAAATTTGCACCGTGCATTCTTCGATTTCATAATCGAAAACGTGTCCGCCGACATTGCGGTCTTCATCTATAAAGTGAAGATGGAAGCCGGAAACTGCGATTCCGTTGGCATATTGCGGTGTCCAAAAGCCGACGATCGTCCCCGTAATATCATTAAAATCAAAGATCGGCTGTGATTTTACCGCATCAACCATCGGCACATACGGTTTTTCCTGAAGTTCAACTGTTCTCGTTTTGACTTTCTTAAAGGTTCCGTCCATGCGAATCGCGTAAAACAGGTTTTCACTCGGCATGATCCGTTTCATTTCTTCTTCGAACGCCTCAAGCGGCATCCGCTGCTTGATTTCGTGATAGATATCCGGCCGGAAGAAAGCCAGCGAGCAAAATGGAGAACAATCGCTTCCTTGAACTGGGTAGGCTTTTCCATCGGAACGGAGACGGTAAAACTCACCGTCAAAACCGATCAGCTCGCCGTCGAGCCGGTTGAACGTTCCGATCCCGAAGTCTCCGTGCTCCTTCGCTTCGGACATATAAAAATCCCCGTCGTAAATTCCGTCCAATAAAGATACCATCGTTGAGACCTGATAGACTTGATCGAGGTTCTTATCAACGGGCTGAATTATTTTTTGTTTGCTTGCACTTTTCATTTTCCTCTTTTCACTCCCTTGATTTTGTTCGTTGTGACTGGACATGCTGTGATCAAGATTGCTTAGAGGCTTCTTTATTAAAATGTTCCTCAAATTTTTTTGGAAAACGCTGATCGGCCAAATGAATGTTGTCGCTGTAATCGACCGGAATATCAATGACAACAGGCCCCTCTGCATCAAGACCAGCTTTAAGCACCTCTGCCAATTCGTCAGGTGAATTGACCCTTAAACCTTTTGCACCAAAGCTTTCAGCATATTTTACAATATCGATTCCGCCGAAGTCGACTCCGGACGTCCGCTTGTATTTCATCTCCTGCTGGAACGCAACCATATCGTATGTGCTGTCATTCCAGACAATGTGAACGATCGGCGCTTTTAATCTGACCGCTGTCTCAAGCTCCATCGCGGAGAACAGGAAGCCCCCGTCCCCGGAAACAGACACGACTTTCTGTCCCGGATTGACCAGCGTTGCTGCAATCGCCCACGGCAAAGCCACCCCAAGCGTCTGCATGCCGTTGGAAATCAGCAGTCCATGCGGACGGTAGGTGCGGAAATATCTAGACATCCAAATCGCATGGGAGCCGATGTCGCAAGTCACCGTTATGTCATCGCTCAGCAGTTCACGCAAATCGCGAACGATTTGCAGCGGATGAACAAGATCAGTTTTTGTTTCTTTAGGAGGTTCGCTTTGCTCCTCCAGTGCTTTCTTCAAGTAATCAAGGACAGGTGCAAAGGACTCGTCGATGGAAACCGGCAGAGAATCATGTTCAATATGGTTTAACGTCTCTGCGATATCGCCGATCAACTCGATTTCGGGCTGATAGTCATGATCGATATCGGCTTGTATTTCGTCAAGATGAATCACGCTTCGTTCGCCTTTTCCATTCCAAAAGACCGGATCGTATTCAATCGGATCATAGCCGACCGTCAAAACGACATCCGCTTTTTCCAATAGCATGTCTCCGGGCTGATTGCGGAATAGTCCGATCCGGCCGAAGTACTGGTCTTCCAAATCGTGAGACAGCGTACCCGCTGCTTGGTATGTTTCAACAAACGGCAGTTTCACTTTCCTTAGCAGACGCCGAACCGCTTCAATCGCTTCAGGTCTTCCGCCTTTCATCCCGACAAGCACGACAGGAAGGTTCGCATTGTGAATTTTGGCGATGGCCGCGCTGATTTGTTCGTCCGAAGCCGCGCCCAGCTTCGGCGCCGGCATGGTTTTCACCGGCTTGGCAGTTGCCGGACCGGCCGTAACGTCCTGCGGAAAGCTGAGAAACGCTGCGCCAGCCTGTCCAGAAGCCGCCGCTCTGAATGCATTGGTTACAGCCTCAGGTATGTTGTTCGCATCTTCCACTTCTGCGCTATATTTCGTAATCGGCTGAAACAACGCCGCATTATCCATCGATTGATGAGTTTTTTTGAGACGATCCGCTCTTTTTACAGCACCCGCCAGGGCAACAACCGGATCTCCTTCTGTATTGGCTGTTACAAGACCGGTCGCTAAATTAGACGCTCCCGGACCTGAAGTCACCAGGCAAACACCGGGCTTTCCAGTCAATCGTCCGACTGCCGCCGCCATAAATGCTGCATTCTGCTCGTGACGGCAAACGATCAATTCAGGCCCCTTGTCTTTCAATACGTCAAACACCGCATCGATTTTCGCTCCCGGAATACCGAAAACATGAGTGACACCTTGCTGAATGAGACTATCCACCACAAGCTCTGCTCCTCTTACAGTAAGAGTTTCATTTTTAGCGGCTACATTATTCAAAGCCCTCACTCCTCCATTTTCATTCATTTACAATGAATTTTTAATAAAATTATTGTATTATTAAATATACATCTTGTGGAAATTGTTTTCCAATACTTCTTTGTCTTACAATTAATATGTAAAACGACTGAAATCGCATTCAGAAAGGAATGAGTGATTAATGGAGCTGCGCCATCTTCGTTATTTTATGGTTGTTGCCGAAGAACTGCATTTCGGAAAAGCAGCTCTTCGGCTGAACATGACTCAGCCTCCGCTCAGCCAGCAGATTAAACAGCTAGAAAGTGAAATAGGCGTCACCTTGCTGAAGAGGTCAAAAAGAGCCGTCAGGCTGACGGCGGCAGGCGGGGTCTTTTTAAAACAAATCAAGGAAGGACTTTCCCAGATTGATCAGGCCGTCGACATGGCTCAGCGGACGGCCCGCGGGGAGCTGGGAAGACTCGTGATCGGCTTTGTCGGCTCCGCAACATACGAGATCATGCCTCCCATCATCAGGGAATACCGAAACCGGTTCCCGTCCGTGCAGATCGATCTTCGGGAGCTTTCAACCCCCAATCAGATCGATGCACTGCTAAACGGGCATATTGACATCGGGGTGCTGCATCCCCCGTTGGGAAACGACGAACTGAAGTCATACACGGTAAAAAAAAGCCATTGTGTCCTTGCACTTCCAAAACACCACCCGTTGACAGAAAAAGCCCGGGTACATTTGAAGGATCTTGAAGAAGAATCGCTGATCGTCATTGCCAAAGAAGCGTGGCCCTCTTTATACACGGAATTCAATTTCTTGTGTGAAAAAGCCGGATTTATCCCCAACATCGCCCAGGAAGCTACAGAATACCAAATGGTGATCGGCCTCGTATCGGCCGGAATGGGAATCGCCGTCGTGCCTACGGCGGCTAAACGATTATTTAACCTTGATGTTGTATACAAAGAAATCGAAGACTTTCCCCTTCGCGCCGAATGGATTACCGCACATCGAAAGGACAACCGCAATCCGGCACTTAAGCATTTCATCGAAATCTCAGATCAACACTCATAGCCGTATAGAAAAAACCCCGTGGACAAATCCTCCTTGTTCACGGGGTTTTTTCCTCATATAGACGTTTGCAAGTTTTGAAAACGCAGTTAAATGCCGATTGCTGCCCCATCGCTTCTCGGATCGCTCCCCCCTCTCAGGAAGCCTTGATCGTCAATCTCAATGATTCCGGCATGACCCATCACCCCGTCAAATTCACCGACAACGGTTACATGATGCCCATGCTTTCGCAGTTTTGCAATCACTTCAGGCGCCACTCTGCTTTCTATTCTTACACCTTCCACCCGCTCTCCCCATGTTCTGCCCCATACCCATCTCGGTTCATGAACAGCTGTTTGCGGATCCATCCCGTAATCTACCATTCTCGTAATAAGAGCCGTCTGCGTCTGCGGCTGTCCTTCTCCCCCTTGCCCTTGCGTTCCGTAAAGGAATTTCGGCTTGCCGCCTCTAAACGCCATGGCGGGCATCAGCGTATGAAAAGTTCTTTTTCCCGGCTCCAGCGTATTGACATGGTCGGGATCAAGCGAGAAAAACGCCCCTCTGTTCTGCAAAATGACGCCGGTATCTCCAGCTGTCACACCTGAGCCGAATTCGAAATACAAACTTTGAATAAACGAAACAGCATTCCCGTCTTCATCTACTGCTGCTGCATAAGATGTATCGCTGCCGAGCGGCCGGCTCTCCGCCTGAAGCGCCGGCAGTCCGATTTTTGCGGCCAGCTCCCGGGCATACTCTTTGTCCAGCAGGCGTCCAAGCGGAATCTGTGAGAATTCCGGGTCAGTCAATACTTTGTTGCAGTCGGAAAAACTTAATTTCAATGCTTCGATAAGCAGATGATAATACTCGAAAGAACCGTGCTCGATCATGCCAAAGTCGTAGTTTTCCAAAATGTTCAATGTCATAAGACCGGTAAATCCTTGTGAATTCGGAGGCATTTGATAGATGGCATATCCTCTGTATGTGGAGGAAAGCGGAGACACCCATTCCCCTCGATGCAGCCCGAAATCTTCAAGGTTCAAGATGCCCCCGTTGTTTTCGAGATAGGCTGCTAAAGCTTGGGCAATTTCCCCTTTATAAAAGGTGTCTCTTCCTTTCTCAGCGATCAACGTCAAAGTGCGCGCGAGCTCTTTCTGCACAAAACGCTCACCTGGAGAGGGCGGTTTTCCTCCCGGAAGATAAATATCTGCAGTGATCGGCATACAGGAAAGCCATTCAGCGTTTTTCACCGTGTTTTGACATTGATCAGGCGAGACCGGGAACCCCTTTTCTGCATACATAATCGCCGGCTTCAGCACCTCTCGAAGCGATAGACGGCCGTACGCAGCCAGTATTTCGGCCCAGCTGTCCACCATCCCCGGCACGGTAATCGCACTCCTTGGGCCCCTGACCGGAATGGCGCGCTCTCCTTTATACTGATCCCGGTCCGCTTTCCGCCCCGACCGCCCGCTGCCATTGTACCCTTTGATCTCCCCGCTTCCATTGTGATACATCAGCCAAAAGGCATCCCCTCCGAGTCCTGTCATATGCGGATAGACAACAGCTAGGCACGCGCTTACTGCAACAGCGGCGTCAAACGCGTTCCCCCCCTTCTCCATGATGATGCTGCCTGCAAGCGAAGCGAGATAATGAGGACTGACAACCATTTGTTTCGAACCGATCTTCAGCTTCTCCATAGCTCATTCCTTCCTTTCAAGCATTCATTTGTCCTTTGAAGTATAGTGGCCCGTTAAAAGAGGCGCTACTTTCAGGGAAGAAAAACTAACGCCCTTTTTTCAATAAGTATTAAAAAAACGTTAAAATGATTCATATCGAAACCCTTATTATGATACAATTTACAAAATGTTCATTTATAGTGTGATTGACAAGCAATTTCGAATGATAATGACCAAACAGAAAGGAAGGGATATTTGTGAGCCTCGACTACCATATGCCAAATTTAATTCTCGATGAAACGGATAAAAAAATCCTTTCGATCTTGCATGAGGAAGGAAGAATCTCTTATACGGATTTAGGAAAGCGTGTGGGACTCTCAAGAGTTGCCGTACAGACGCGGATCAACAACTTGATTGAAGAAGGCATCATTGAAAAATTCACAGCCGTCATCAATCCAGTCAAGGTCGGGATTCACGTATCGGTGTTTTTCAACGTTGAAGTCGAACCCCAATATTTAGAGGCTGTTGCCGTTGCTTTGGAAAAGGAGCCCGCCGTGACAAGCCTCTATCATATGACAGGGCCGAGCAAGCTGCATATGCACGGCATTTTCGCAAATGATCAGGAGATGGAGGAATTTTTGACGAAGCGCCTGTACCCCCTGAAAGGCGTGGTGAGCGTCGACTGCCAGATGCTGATTAAACGTTATAAGAGCCGAATGGGAATGAAGCTTTAACTGAATAGGAGGAAACGCAAAATGAAGCACCCTTACCGGGAACTGATCATCGCAATGACAAGAACGGGAATATTGGGCTTTGGCGGCGGCCCATCTGTTATCCCGCTGATCCGTCATGAAGCCGTTTCTAAGTTCAAATGGATCGATGATGATGAATTCGGGGAAATTTTGGCGATTGCCAATGCGCTGCCCGGGCCGATCGCTACGAAAATGTCGGCATATTTAGGTCATAAAGTAAAAGGCGTTCCTGGTGCTGTCGTTGCTACAGCAGCCCATATCATGCCGACATGCGCCGCGATGGCCGCCTTGTTCGCAGCCGTTAATGTGCTCAGCCACTCAAAAATCGTAAGCGGCATGATCGGCGCTGTCACCCCTGTCATCGCCGTCATGCTCGGCATCATGGCTTACGAATTTGGGCAAAAAGCATTGAAAGGCTTCGGCTTGCTGACCGGCGTGCTTTTCTTTATTCTTGCGTTTTTGGGTCTTCAAGTGTTTTCCATCCACCCCGGCATCATTGTCATCCTGTTTTTAACGTATGGCGCGTTCCATTTTAAATTAAAAAGAAAAGCGGCCCGAGAAAAGGATAAAGGAGTGTCCGCTTCATGATCATCTTTTATCTGTTTTGGGCCTTCTTTATTGCAAACTTATTGGGCTACGGAGGCGGGCCAGCTTCAATTCCGCTTAATTTTGAAGAAGTTGTTCAGCATTTTCACTGGCTGTCAAAAGAGGAATTTTCAAACATGCTTGCGCTTGCAAATGCGCTGCCAGGCCCGATCGCCACAAAAATTGCAGCTTATGTCGGCTACAGCGTGCTCGGATGGCCCGGTGTTTTCATTGCTCTTGCCGCAACTGTGCTTCCCTCGGCCATCGCGCTCGTTTTGCTGCTCAAGCTGATCGGCCGCTACCGCCAGTCGCAGGTCGTCAAAGGAATGACCTTGTCGGTTCAGCCGGTTATAGCCGTGATGATGCTTCTTTTAACATGGGAAATCAGCGGCGACGCGATCCATTCGATCGGCATGGTTCAATCACTTGTCATCGCGCTGATCTCTTTAGTCGCCTTGACGAAGTTCCGCGTCCATCCGGCTTTCCTGATCGTGGCGGCCTTCGCTTACGGCGGGCTTGTCATTCCGCTGCTGTAGAGAGGGACGTCCGGCCGCTTTTTATCAAATGACATTAAAAATCAGCGCCGCATAACCGGTGCTGACATTTTGGCTGGGGGGCCTTTGTGAACAACTTTCACAGCAGGCCCAACAGCTTTTTCTTTTTGACGGGACGCGGTGTTTCTTTATGAATCTCCCGGTTTTCCAGGAGCAGGCCCGCGTTTTCTGTAAACACGTTCAAGAAATCGCGGCCGTAATCGTTTTCTACTGTATCAAAAAAGAAAGATCGGGTCGTGAGGTTGTGGGCGTCTGATGCGATAAAGTGGATGAGGTTCGCTTCAAGAAAGCGGCGGGCGAGCCGTTTGACGCTTCTGCCGAAACGGCCTGCAAGACTTGAACATGTCAGCTGGGCGCAGGCGCCGTTTTTGACGAGGCGGTACAGCAGATCGGGATTCTCCATCAATTCAAGGTTCCGCTCGGGGTGTGCGATGATCGGAATGTAACCATTTAATTGGAGATCGAACAGCAGCTTTTCGGCATAACGCGGGACATGGTGGTAAGGAAGTTCAATCAGCAAATACTTTGTGCCGGCGAGGCTGAGCAGTCTGCCGCGCTCAAGATCGCGCTTCAATTCGCCGTACAGGCGGATTTCCTGCCCGGGGGTAATGAGAACCGGGATGTTTTCCTTTTGCATTCTCGTCTTTAAACCCGAAACAGCTGCAAGGATGGCTTCTTTTGGATGTTCGTATACACCGTTTCGGTGGTGCGGTGTGGCGATAATCGTATGAATCCCCTGGAGGGCGGCTTGTTTAGCCATTTCTAAACTGTCATTCATACATGCTGCTCCATCATCAACGCCCGCAAGAATGTGGCAATGAATATCGATCATATGCGACCTCCCCGTGTTTTCCCGTTTCAGAATGTATGGTCTTTGCCGACAAAGCTTTCCAGCTTCCTGGCCTGTCCTTTTTTCGGTTTTACATACAGAATATTTCCCAACACGTGAACATTCAGATCTTTTTCGATGTCTTCTTCATTTCGAACGGTATTTTTCAAAAGCTCGAGCAAAAATGCTAGCCCAGCGCCAAACAGAAGGCCGAACCCTGTAAAAAGAGCGATGTTGAACTTCTTGTTCGGGCTGACGGGAACAGGTGAATGATCGGGATTGGCTTTCGCAACAAGGCTGATTTCGGCATTTTCACCCATAATATCGCCAATGTCTCTTTGAAATACGGCGGCGACTGTATTCGCGATATCCGCCGCCTTGGAATAATCCTTGTCAGTCGCGGAGATACTGACAATCTGCGATTCATTTTCGCTGATAACCGTGATTTTTTGCTTCAGGTCTTCAGCCGTTTCCGAAAGGTTAAGTTCGTCTTTAACCTTATTTAAAATGATCGGGCTTTTCATAATGACGTTGTATGTGTTGATAAGTTCAAGGTTGGTCTGGATGTCGGTGAAGTTCGACGTTTGACGGCCGTTGATGAGGATTTGGGCGGATGCCTGATAGACGGGTTTGAGCCAATAAAAGTTGACGGCAGCGCTGGACAAAGCAGCCGCAATGGTGATCAGTGCGACCAGAACGAATCTTTTTTTCAAAACGATGAACACATCTTTAAAGCCGATATGATCTCTCATAAAAGCCCCCTTCTACGATTCGCGTATTTATTTAAATTTTCAGCAAATTAAACACCTACCTTTGATTATACATGGTTATTTCGTTTCCGAAAGAAATGAATCCTGACAAATAACGGGAGATACCGGGGAAACCGCGTCTTTATATGGTATTAAATATCGACTTTTGCAGGATCTGCGCACTTCTTGCTGAACGAAAAAGTGTGCAAACCGCAGTTTGCACACCTTTTACGTCGTATATCCATTTTTGATATGAAGAATGAGATCTTCAAGAAGTTCTTTCGTCGTTATGTCTTTCGATTTTTCACCAACGTCATACGCATGCATAAGAATTCTCAAAAATTCTTCCTGATTCAATTCCTTGTCATCCATATCCTTTTCCTTTCAGCTTCCATAAATTAAAACATTTCTGATTATATTTCAAATTATATGATGTAAAGAATCGATTTGCCATAGTCTATTACATTATTCGACAGCCATCCGTTTTTATGTCCTTTTCCTGAGAAAATCTTTTTTGGACGGATTGATTAAGCTATAATAGAGAGATTGGAAACTTTTTAAAAGTCATTCGGTTAGGAGCGATAGACATGCTTCAAGACATGATCTCAAAAACGGTTGTGATGGATGCAGCTGAACAGTTTAAGCATGTACTGCCGTGCACAGAAGAAAACATTCAGCTCATGAAAAAAGCCCTTATTTTATACAGACAGGATTCCGTCTATCGGGTCAAGCCGATGAGCGGGCATACGGTCAGCGCTTACGTCCAGGACGTTGTCCCGGTAAAGGTCTTCATCGACCTCGCCGACGTTAAAAAAAGCAGCTGTTCCTGCCCTGCTCAAAACATGTGCCGTCATGTGCTTGCCGTTTACTTATATCTATATGCACAATATGATCGATTGGGAACATTTACGGAGTTTTGGAAGGAAGCGCAAAAACGCCGCGAAAACCGGGAGATTCTCGGACAGCTTCAGCGCGGAATGAAGCCCCGCAGCCACACGCTCGATCAATGGACCTCCTTTTTCAATACGGAGTTCAGACGCTGGGAGGAGCATACGCCTAAAAACCAGCAAACGATGCAATACCTTTACTACGGGTATTTTTCAGCTTTAAAAAAGCGGACGCCTGCGGAGCCGGAGCTGAAAAAAATGTATCAAATCCACGCGGCTCTTGCGACATGGCTTGCTATGCATTCACTCGTCGAGAAAGGGCGCATCGATCCTGAAAAAGATTTTTACTCGCTGAATCCTTATATCGAACAGCTGATGGATACGATCTACAGCTCGATCGATGAACTGAAAACATATGCGCTATCGTTCTCCCTTGACCCGTTTTTAGAAAAAACCCCCGGCGTGATTCGGGAACTGCTGCTCAAGAAAGATATTTTCCAGTATGAAAGGCTGCGGATTTTCGGGGAGATCTGGAGTGCGCTTCTATCCCGGCCAAACTGGCTGAAGCGGGAGCTCGATGTGCTGAACAATCTGGAGCCTTCGCCTGAAATACAATTCGGCAGGCTGCATCTTGAATTTCTGCTGAAAAACGATGATGTGATTCTTGATCAAGCCGGATCGTTTTCACCGGAGATTCTTCCGTATACGTTTCAATGGCTCAGTGTCATGACCGCCAAAAAGGACTGGAAGCGCCTGAAAAAATGGTATGAACACCTTGAGCAGCTGGCGGCCGGCTTCTGCAGACTGGATAAACCGTACCGGGAAATACGCGATGTACTAAGCGAATTCTTCCTGTTTCTAAGCGATTACAGCAAAAACGCAAAAGAAGAGCATGTATTTGAACGGTATTGCAAAGAGTGCCTTCCTTATACATTTACTGAATACAGCCATTTTTTATATAACAAAAACCGCTTTACGGAGTGGATGGAGATCCACAGCCTTGTCGGTTTTTCAATCTCTGAGATAGGGCAGAACGCCTTGAAAGACATTGCGGCAGCGGCTCCTGAAGCATTGATCCCTTCCTATCACAGAGAAATTTCCGGGCTGGTTGAACAAAAAAACCGCTCAAGCTACAAAGAAGCCGTCAAACAATTAAAAAAGCTGCGCACCCTTTATAAAAAAGCGAAAAAACAGGATGTCTGGAACCGGTTTATGGAGCAGTTTTCAGCCCGCTATAAACGGCTGAGAGCCTTCCAGGAGGAGCTTAAGAAAGGAAAGTTGATCGATGGCGAGTCTTAAGGAAATCGTAATACATGTCGAACAGTCAGAAGACTATACATTTATTTTATCTTGTCATGACGGGGATCATCAGTTTCTTACGCGAAATGAAATGGAAAGGCATTTGTTTCAGTGGCACGAATCGTCTTTTTACGGAACATTTCTCGAGGAAGCCGGTTTAGATACCCCTGCGGTTCTGCTGTCCCCGTGGATGGCGGTCGAATTTCTCGGCAAAAACTCATTTAATTCATTCAGCGACATCATCCTTACTGAGGAAACTGAACCTTTGATGAAAACGGCTTCCACCATTTATGAGTTTATCGCAGATGAAGACTTTCTTCCCGACTATGAAGCATGGAAGCAGGAAATGCTGCGCTGGAAAGATAAAGAAGGGATTTTGGAAGGCTATACAGCCGAATGGTTTTCACACGCTGTCGAAGACTACATCAACTACAATGACGAATTAAAAGCAAAATGGGAATCGATTGTCGCACATTCCCCCGCAGTCACCACATTTCAGGGACATTTTCTTGATGAAGACGATTTTCTTGAAACGATTGGCTGGCATGAAAACCCTGTGCCGTTTACCGTCGGACTCCGCTTAAATGAACCTGACTTTGACGGAGACGATTGGAAAATCGAACTGTTTTTGCGCGACAAAAAAAGCGGAGCCATTCAGTTCTTTGAAGGCTTGAACAGGCTGAAAAAATCGTGGCAGGCATACGCTGATAAAATCGACCGAGAACAAGACAGGTTCCGCCAAATCGTGCCCTGGCTGACGATCGAATCGGGGACGTCGCTTTTAACGGAAGAGGAAGCATGGATCTTCCTGTCCGAAGCTAGCGAAACACTTGTCAGCATGGGGATTGAAATTCTGCTGCCGTCATGGTGGCAAATCGTGAGAGACAGCAATATGCTGCTGAAAGCAAAAGTGTCATCGGCTCCCCGCGGCGAGTCTTTTGTCGGAATGAATGCATTGATGGACTTCAACTGGCGTTTTGCCACCAATGGAATTGAACTCACAGAGGAAGAATTCGAGCAGCTTGTCGCCAATAAAAGACGGCTTGTCAATATACGCGGGCAGTGGATCAAAATCGACCCGAATTTTATCAAACAAATGAAAAAGCTGATGGAGCGGGCAGAAACAGAGGGGCTTCATATGTCTGACATCCTGGCGCGCGAGCTGACAGAGCGGAGCGAAACCCGCGAGGATGATGATCTGTTCGATGCTTCCGCATTCAGCGATGTACGGTTTGAACTGTCCTATCAGCTGAAAAACATGATCAGAAAGCTGAGCCAGCGCGATGATCTCCCGTCATACCCGGTCAGCAAATATTTTCACGGGACGCTCAGAGCTTATCAGGAAGACGGTTTGAACTGGCTGATCTTTCTCAGAAACTGCGGCTTCGGCGCCTGCCTGGCAGATGATATGGGGCTCGGAAAGACCATTCAGATGATCGCCTATTTCGCCTATTTAAAAGAACAGGGACAACAAACGCCGTCTCTTATCATTGCGCCGACTTCCGTCCTCGGGAACTGGCAGCGCGAACTCGAGACCTTCGCGCCCGGCCTGACGGCAGCGCTCCACTACGGGCCAAAACGCCCTAAAGGTGAAGCGTTTCAGACATCTTACAAAGATGCGGATATCGTCTTGACGTCATACGGCCTCGCCCAATCCGACTTTGACGATCTCAGCAGCGTCGCCTGGAACTGCATCTGCCTTGACGAGGCCCAAAACATTAAAAATGCGCACACGAAACAATCCCGTTCAATCAGAAAGCTGAAAGGACTGCATCATATCGCGCTCAGCGGGACTCCGATGGAAAACCGCCTGACGGAGCTGTGGTCAATCTACGATTTCATGAACAAAGGCTATCTCGGAAGCCTTGGCAGCTTCCATAAGCGTTTTGTCCTGCCAATCGAAAAAGACCGCGACGAAAAACGGATCGAACAGCTTCAGCAGCTGATCAAACCGTTTTTATTAAGACGGACAAAGCAGGACAAAGAAGTCGCGCTCAATCTGCCTGAGAAACAGGAGGAAAAAGAGTTCGTTCCGCTCTCCGCAGAACAGGCTTCACTATATGAACAGCTTGTCAAAGATACGTTTGAACATATGTCAAGCCTCGCCGGAATGCAGCGCAAAGCTCTAATCTTAAGCATGCTCGGCAAGCTCAAACAAATCTGCGGCCACCCTGCCCTTTACTTAAAAGAGACCGGGAGCGAGCTCCTTAACGGAAGGTCAGTCAAGCTCGAAAAACTGCTGGAGCTGACGAAGACGATTCGCGAAAGCGATGAAAGCTGCTTGATTTTCACCCAATATCTCGGGATGGGAGATATGATGAAGCGCCTGCTCGAGAAGTCATTCGGCGAACCGGTCAAGTTTCTGAACGGCAGCTTATCCAAGCTTGAACGGGACAAAATGGTGGAGCAGTTTCAAAACAAGGAATTTCCGATTTTGATCTTATCATTAAAAGCCGGGGGCACAGGCCTCAATTTGACGGCCGCCAATCACGTCATCCATTATGACAGATGGTGGAATCCCGCGGTTGAAAATCAAGCGACAGACCGCGCCTACAGAATTGGACAGAAACGGTTCGTCCACGTTCATAAACTGATCACCACCGGCACAATTGAAGAAAAAATCGACCAAATGCTCGAATCGAAGCAATCGCTGAACGATCAAATCATCCAAAGCGAAAATTGGATCACCGAGCTTTCTGAGCATGAACTTGAGGAGTTATTTACCCTGAACGCTTCGGCTATTACAGGTTAAATAAAACAGCTGTCTGCGATAGACAGCTGTTTTTTGTGTTTATGCCCCTTAATGACAGTCCCAATTAAAAAATCCCGCGCTGATTGTTCGAATTGCCCGCGGAATCGGGCCATTTTTTCGGGTAGTTGGAACGGCTGTTTCATTCTTATCACTCTCCTTTTAAGCGGGTGATCCTATTATTTCAAATTCAATCAATAGTTAAATAGGAATAGTAACAAAAACAACCATCGCCAACAAAGAATCAAAAGTCATAATCATCGAGGTCAAACCATATTAAAAAAGGCCGCCGACAATGTCGGCGGCCCGCGGACCAATAACATCCGCTGCTTAACCGCACTCCTTCAATCGTTACGCTGCCGTGTACCGGCATCACGCCGATTTGAAAGGATGTACGAATTAAACCGGTTTGACTTGCTGTTCAATCAGCTGATGCAGGATGTGAGCAACGCCATTTTCATCATTAGTGAGCGTCACCTCATCAGCCATCTCTTTAATGTCTCCGCGCGCATTGCCCATGGCAAAGCTTTTCCCCGCGATCTTCAGCATCGAAAAATCATTGAGGCTGTCTCCAACGGCAGCTGTTTCCTGAAGGGAAATGCCGAGCTTGTGTGAAAGCTTCTCCAATGCCAGCCCTTTTGACGCCTGAAGATGCTCAATTTCAAAGTTGTGCTCGGCTGAAGTGACAAGCGTAATATCTTGTGCATCTTCAAATTGCCTCCAGCCCGTTTCCAGCTTTTCCTTATGAAAAGAAAAAGCTAATATGTTATATACATTAACATCCTTTCCGGCTAAAAACAGATCGGTATAGGAGCTGATGTACGCGTATCCGTTTTGGCTGAGCTGCTGTTCAGCCGCGAGTTCCAGCCTTGATAGGTCTGCCTCAGGATTTGCGCTTTTCAAGCGTCCAGCTCAATGTCAAGCAGCTCGCGGCCGTTTTGCGGCGTGAAGATTGCTTCATCGCTGAACACCTCATAATAGTAGTTATTTTCTTCAAGCCATCGAAGAATTCCTTCTGCCCGTTTCCGATCAAGCGGCACCGAATGGTAAAGGCTGCCTTCAGGATCATGAATCACCGCTCCGTTGGCACTGATAATCCATGTTTTAATACCTGTCGGCTCAAATATCGTTTGAACATCAAAGGATGCTCTCCCCGTGGCAACTACTACTTCAATCCCGTGTTCCCGCGCTTTTTTAATCGCATCGATATTTTCCTTTGAGATCTTGCTTTCACTGTTTAACAGCGTCCCGTCTAAATCGACCGCAATCATTTTCATCTGCTGTATTCCCCCTTAAGTATCGTGATGTTCAGCCACAAGCAGCTCCACATCGTGTTCATCAAGCAGCTTCTGAAACGGTTTCGACGGCAGCCGGTCTGTAATGAGAAGGTCAATGTCACTGAGTTCAGCGTATCGGTAAAAATCCGTTCTCCCGATTTTCGAATGGTCGGCAAGCGCTATGACTTGCTTCGCTTGGGAAATCATTTTCCGCTTCACCATTCCGTCCTCCTCATGGGCGATTGTAAGCCCATGTTCAGAAACCCCCACCACGCCGATCAGCGCTTTATCAACATGATAGCATGACAGCTTTTCAATGACAGAGGCGCCGTACAAAAACCGGTGCTCTTTTTGAAGCTTTCCTCCAAGCAGGCGGATGTCAGCCCCTTTTCTTGAGGAAAGAACGTCCGCAAGGTTAATCGAATTGGTGATGATCGTGCAATTGACATCCGGCAAATGCTCTGCGCATGATTGGACTGTCGTGGAAGCGTCCAAAATAATGCGGTCGCCTTCTCTGATTAAAGAAGCGGCTGCTTTTCCGATCATGCTTTTTTCTTCGGAAACCATGCCCAGCCTGCCCGAATAGTCTTTGACCTCATCATGAACGGTGGGCAGAATCGCCCCGCCCCTTGTCCTGATAATGGCGCCTTGCTCTTGCAGTTTAACCAGATCCCGCCTTGCCGTATCTCTTGAAACTCCGAATAAAGAACAAATTTGTTCAACGGAAATCCGTTTATGCTCTTTTAAATAGTCGATGATGGAAATTAGCCTTTCCTCTTGGTACACTGGATCATTCCTTCTTTGCGCAAGTAAAGTTCATCATTTATAAGTGATTATAAGCAATTACGCCGAATAAATCAAGAGTATATAAGTAATGATAAGCAAAAATAAAGCCTGAGGCCGGTTTCCCGTCCCTCAGGCTCGTACTTTAAAATGAAAATGTTCCATATTGAGAGTGCCAAATCTCACGAAACGCATGGATATCACGATCTACAGCCGGATGATCAGCCAAACGGCTTATAAGCTCAGGGCTGATTGTCGCCTCATGGCTCCCCGCTTCCATGACGGCAAGAATTTGACGGTTATGTTTAAAGCTTGCCGCAAGCACTTTGCAATTTAAACAGTATGTGTTGAATAAGCCGACAATCGTTTTGACAACGCCAGCGCCATTACCATACTCTTGATCAATGCGATTGACATACGGCGCGACATAGGAGGCGCCGGCTTTTGCCGCCAGTACAGCCTGTGCAGCGGTATAAACCGTTGTCCCGGTGGTCTGGATATTTTCAGCCGCAAGCTTTCTGATCGCGTAAAGCCCTTGAGTCGTCACCGGAATTTTCACAGACACGTTTCCATCTAGCCAGTTATAGAGTGCCTTCGCCTGATCGACCATATCCCGCCAATGGTCGGCGATCACTTGGGCATGGAGAGGCAGATGCTCGGGAAGAAGCCGCCGAATATCTTGAATCTGCTGTTTAAAAGGCTTGTTCTCCCTTGCGATCAGTGCCGGGTTTGTCGTGACGCCGCCAGCGGGAAATGAATCAAGCAATCTTTCAATCTCCGGTATATGCGCTGAATCAATCAGCATGTTCATCATCGCGTCCCCCTCTTGTTTTAATGCATGACCTGCCCCCCGGTTACATTGATCGATTGACCCGTCATATAAGATGCTTGGTCAGAGGCGTAAAATAAGATGGCATTGGCGATGTCATCATACGTACAGCCCCGTCCTAGAGGCACTTTTTCGGTGTACACGCGCTCTACTTCGCTCTCTGGAATGCCGAGCTTTTTCGCGTATTGCGGGATCAAGCTTTGGAACATCGGCGATTTTAACAAGTTTCCCGGCATAATGCTGTTCACCCGAATGTTGTGTTCGGCAAGATCAAGCGCGAGGCTTTGCGTGAGACCGACCCCTCCAAATTTAGAAGCTGAATAAGCTGTATTATGCTTGCTGCCGACTTTTCCCGATTTGGAATTGATTTGAATGATTGACCCGCTTCCCTGCTCAATCATGACCTTTGACGTTTCCCTCGCGCAAAGAAAATACCCGGTCAAATTGACCTCGATGGTCCGTTCCCAGTCTTCAAGTTCAAAATCCGTGATTTTATTGCTTTTGGCGATTCCCGCACTGTACACCATCACATCGATTTTATTGAATTCGTCCGTGACCCTGCCGATCATTTTTTTCACATCGGCTTCCTTTGTAAAATCCGCTTGAATCCACAGCGATTTGACCCCGTATTGACCGGCTGCATGATCTGCCGTCCTTTCGGCGTTCTCGCCGTTGATGTCTGCGACCGCGATGTCATATCCCGCCTCTGCCATCCGGTAGGACAGCGCTTCTCCGAGACTTTGGCCGCCGCCGCATATCAATGCCACTTTTCCTTTATTCATCTCCATATTGCACCCGCTCCTTATGAGAATCTTTTAACTTGAATACAGTCTCCTGCTGAAACCTCCGGCAGTTGTTCTTTTCGTTCAAGGTACAGTGTTCCCGGCAGTTCGGCTGAAACTGATCCGTCAAATTTTAGCGTAATATGCCCGAGATTCGCCAAGTTTTGACGAACGGCTCCGCCAACGGCTGTAATTTTGTAGGACTCGCCGCCCAGTATGAGCTCATCGCCTTCATTGAAGTCGCCTTCTACAGGCTTTATATCAATTGATAAACAATAATCTTTCAATTCATCCGGAGCACCTTCACCAAATAATATGAGCATCTTTTCATCTGAAAACGCCGCTGCTTGAGCTCCGATTCTGTTTATTTTTGTTTCATAAAGCATGACCATTATTCTCCCTCCTTAAGAAAACCCTCAGCTGTCATACATGCCAAAGCTGGCCAGCCAAGCAATAAAAACGGTTGGCGCCCCCGTGAGAAAACGCGAATACAGCACCGACGGCACCCCGACTTCAACCGTTTCGACTTCCGCTTCCGCAAGACCCAGACCGACTGGAACAAAGTCGGCAGCGGCTTGTGAATTGATTGCAAATAACGCAGGCAGCGCCAAATTCGGCGGAATGTTTCCTTTGCCAATCTCAACGCCGATCAGAGAACCGACAACTTGTGCAATCACCGCCCCCGGTCCAAGGAACGGGGAAAGCAGTGGAAATGAACAAACAAGCGAGATTAGTAGCAACCCGGGCAGTGAGCCTGCAAATGGTGATAAATATTTGGCAAAAATGTCTCCGATGCCTGACTCTTTAATGATGCCGATCAATAGAGCCACAAAAGCCATGAACGGAAGAATTGTTTTGATAACGGTTTCAATCGCTTCCCGTCCAGCTTGATAAAATGTGCTGACGATCGATCCCATGGCCATCCCGATTTTCGCCATCATCCCTTTCGGCGACTGCTGTTCACTAATCTTTTTCTCTGTGCTATAATGGTTTTGTTTATTTTGTATTTGTTTTTCTTCTGGAATATTAGACTGTTCAGGCTCCTCCACAGCTCCCAGCAGTTTAATATTCTCTTTTTTTACTCCGGAAACATATATATCTTCTGTAATATGGGCGGCAAGCGGCCCGCTTTTCCCGGTCGCCATCACATTGATCGTCGGAATTCGCTTTTGCGGGTAAAGTCCGCAGCGCAGCGTCCCTCCGCAGTCGATGATCACAGCGGCCATTTCGCTTTCGGGTACTGTCGTTTTAAAGCCGTCGACCAGGGTGCACCCCGTCAGCTCAGCTAAATGATCCGCAAAATCGGGTTTGTTTCCGCCGGTGACGTACACGATTTTATTTCTCTCTTCATCAGGCGTGATCACCAGAGGTCCGCCAAACCCTCCAGGCCCTTTTGAAACTTCAACCGAACGATAGGAACTCATCTCCTAAACCGCCTTTCTTATTTAAGATCAATCGAATCTTTCAAGGCAATGCCCTGCTGTTTCGCGACATAAGCCGTTGTCATATCCGTTACCCAGCCCCTGAGAAAGTTTGTCACAATCCCGACTAAAAGATAGCGGAGAGCAAGCTCCGTCGTTTCATGCCCGAGCGTTGTAATCCCTGCGGCAATCCCAAGGAAAACAAACAGCTCGCCCGGATTCACGTGTGGGAAAAGTCCGTTATGCGTGTGGCACGAATAGGATGCAGCCGCATAATAGCTCGGTTTGTATTTTTCAGGCAAGAACCTGCCAAGCGACAGCGTCATTGGATTTGCGAGCATGAACGTACCGATGACAGGCAAAACCATGTATCTGGTCAATGGATTTTTTCCCGACTTCCTCGCAAGCGCTTCTACGCGCTTTTCTCCTATCAGGCGTATCAGAGCATTCATGGCGACAAGCAGCATAATCAATAAAGGAACGATGTCTGTAAGCATACCGACAAACACTTCTCCGCCATGCCTGAATAAGTCCATAAACTTTTCCGCAAGCCATGTTACGTTTTTCATATTTCACCTCTTTTTTTGATTTGAAAGCTCATCAGTTTTTGAAGCCGTGTTTTCTTCTGCGGAACATCACCCCCTTTCGTGATGATGTCGAATGTTCTCAAGGCATCTTCAATTGCAAGACGTGTGAGGCGGTCGTGCCGGGCAAGCTCCGCTTGTCCGATCTTCAGCAAATACTTTCCTTCAAACCCTTTTAAAGGTCTGATTCTTGAAAAGACGGTGACACCTTGCATTTTTGATGCCTTCAAAATTTTGTTGCGTTTGTCGATGACAAACAGGACGACCGTTCCGGCTCTGAGTAAGCCGGTCTTCCTTCCGACCGCGACTCTCCCTATACGCCTGTACGCGGCGAACGTTCGATTGAAATGCCTGATTTGCCAAAAACCTAAAACGCTCTGGAGAAGCCATGCAGCTCCAAGGGCGATGATAAAGTAAATGATCATGATTGATTTCTCACCTCCTCGGCAATTTCTCTGGCTGTTTCGGCAGTTGTCACTAAAACATTAATATAGCGGCCTTTTGCAGCCCCGATAATCGAAGGAACTTTTTCATGGGATTCGGCAAGACCTATGGAATATTCCAAATCCTTTAACCTGTTGATGTCTATCGCGATGGTTCTGTCATGAATCTCTGTTTCTACTAAAGCTCCCGAACGATCAAAGAAACGCGAGCATATATCTCCGACTGCATGTTTTTCTTCAAGGCGCTCGATATCCTGATCGCCGTAAAATCCGGTCCAGATCATATTTGAAGAACTAAGCGGCGCCCCGATTCCGACGGCTGCCACAGTAAGGCCGTTCCACAGCCTTTCTATTTTTTTGAAATAGTGGGACTTGACGATTTCCTCCTTCGTTTCTTTTTTTTCGACAACGGCTGCCGCATCTATGAAGTAAGGCGTGCCTCCAAAGTCACCCGCAATGCTGTAGACGATGCTGTTCACGTGATATTTCGTATCCATGGCGCCCGGACCGCCGACCAGCGGCACGAATGAAGCGCTCCGTTTTTTGACGCCGTGAAACTCCCCGATCATTCCCGCCATCGTCGTCCCCCATGCGAAGCCTACCGTATCCCCGTCTTTCACGACTCGTTTTAAGATTTCGGCTCCGGCTTTGCCGACGAGTTTCTTCTTGTCTTCAGCTGTTTGTTCCGGTTTTGCATCACATATGTACACTTCTTTAAGCCCGAGCAGCTGTTCGAGCTCCCGTTCCAAATCATAGTGTGTCCCGACATGGTCATCGATCGTGATTTTAACGATTCCTGCCTCACGCGCTTTTTTCAGCATACGTCCGACGGTTGTTCTGTATATCCCTGTTGCTTTTGCAATCTGGCTCTGTGTCATATCCTCTTCGTAGTACATTTTGCAGACTTTGATCAGAAGGCGTTTATCATCCCTCATTTCCATAAGATCACCCTTTACCTTTGCGCATTTGTGCAAACATTGGTCATTTGTTGTTGTATTCGCTTACATTATACATACGGAATTTTTGGACGTCAATTTAAATTTGTCTATTTTTTGTCTAAAATAAAAAAACCGGTCATTCAAAACCGGCCATAAAAGGGGATAAACAAGGGGATATTGATTGATTCTTTTTGAGAAAGGAGTTTATAGAAGGAATCTTAGGTTTAAGCATCAGCCGGCTCATGCGCTTTCCGGCTTTCTCCCAAAAATCTGACTGACCGGGCGACAACTTCTGTAATAAAGGTGCGTTCGCCTTCTGAATTGACGTATTGGCGGGTCTGGATTCTTCCGCTCAGCCCGATGATGGAGCCTTTTTCGCAATATTCGGCTGTGTTCACGGCAGTTTTGCGCCATAGAGTGCAATTGACAAAGTCCGCTTCTACTTCGCCTGCTGCGTTCTTGAAAGGCCTGCTGACAGCCAGCGTCACATTTGCAACAGGGACACCGTCAGATGTATACCGCAGTTCGGGATCTTTTGTCAAACGCCCGACGAGCATGATCTCATTAAACATTTCGTCCCTCCCTTCCTGTTCGGGTATCCCCAGTTTATAAGAGAACAGATTTTAAGCAAAATCCTCATAAAAGAAAAATAACCCGGAAAAAAACCCGGGCTCATGTCATAATTTTTGCTTTTTTCTTCCACTAATCATAAAAATCATTTCATTTTTATTTGAGAAATACGTATTTTTCAGAAACTGAAAAAAAACAGGAGATGACAGCCACCGCTCTGAGTATACGCGGACATATGAGCCCCCGTCCCAAGCATACAGACGGAATGACAACTCTTTCTGTTTAAGCGTTACTTGAAATTCGTATATTTCCATTCCGTCCTTCGTTTCATAGCGAAACATGATGCCTTCATTTGCATATGTGCTGATTTCGTGCTTTTTGTTACCGGCTGAAAAGCAAATCATAGGCATATATTGACGGCAGTCAGCAGCTGAATTGCTTGCGATCACAAATACTTCCTTTAAGTAAAAATGGTTCATAAGTCACCTCCTGCTCAATATCACCTAAAGTATAAATAAAAATAAAGCATTATAAAATACTTTTTGCAAAATTTAAAATATGAATATGCTCCTATTGCAGAAACAAACCAGGGTCAAGAGTTCTCCCAAGCGAATGTGCTATAATGGTTATACAACTATGGAAGCTTGTGAGGTGATACTAATGAAAACCTTTAGGCTTATTGATTTAAAAATTGTCCGCCAGGATGACACTTCAAAGCGGCTTGAGGAGTTCCCGCTGATCGACGGCCTTATCATTAATAAGGAAGACGGAGAAAACCACTGGATGGTTGAAGGGCTGGTTTCTAAAGAATACCGGTATTTTTTCGAATATCTCCTTCAGGAAGGCAAAGAAGTGAAAGCATATGTAACGATCACGAAAAAAAGCAACCGCCCAGCACAGCTGTTAGCGAAGGTCAAAAACATCACGGTGCTCGGCGAGCATGTTTCCGTCTTATTGGACGGCAAAATGGTCAGCTCAAAGCTGAGGAAAGGCTCCGACAAGATTTTGGAAGATTTAATGAAAGAAGGATATTCCGGAGATCGGCTTCTTGAAGCATTTAAGCAAAATATATAAAAAAGGCTGTCTTCGCCGGACAGCCTTTTCATTTATAGCTCTAAGAACGGTTTGTCTGCTCTTTTAACAAATCCCGTATTTCCTTAAGCAATTCTTCCTGAGGATCAGGAGCAGCTTTTTCTTCTTCGGCATCCTTCTTCTTCAGCTTAGAGATATAGCGGATAAATAGAAAAATGGAAAACGAAATAATAAAGAAATTGACGATCGACTGAATGAATAGCCCATATTTAATTTCGGCATCAACAAATGTGAACGACAGCGCGGAAAAATCCAGGCCTCCAAGCAGAAGACCGAGGAGCGGCATCATCAAATCATTGACAAGCGAAGTTACGATTTTTCCAAAGGCGCCTCCGATGATGACACCAATTGCAAGATCGATTACATTTCCCCGAATCGCAAAACTTTTAAATTCTTTCCACATGAATGATCACCTTTTCGCTTTCATGATAAAAAAACAAATGGGCTTTTACGAAAACCCATTGTGTTTACATTATTCCTGCTTTTCACCAAGAGAAAACATCAATTCGGCTTCACACACGACTTCTCCGTCCACTTTTGCGACTCCTTTTCCTTTGCCGATGGAACCGCGGAAACGAAGCACTTCAAGCTCAAGATGGAGCTGATCGCCCGGTTTCACCTGCTTTTTGAAGCGGCAGCTGTCAATTCCCGCAAAAAACGCGAGCCTTCCGCGGTTTTCTTCCTTCATCAAAAGCGCCACCGCACCTACTTGCGCAAGCGCTTCAACAATTAAAACACCAGGCATCACCGGATAATCCGGAAAGTGTCCGTTAAAAAACTCTTCATTTACTGTCACATTTTTATAACCCGCGGCCCGTTTTCCTTCCTCTACTTCTGTCACACGGTCTACCAGCAGAAAGGGATAGCGGTGGGGAATGATTTCTTTAATTTGCTGAGCATCAAGCATTGCCTTGACATCTCCTTTTTCGAAAAATATGTATAGAATGATATGTCAGTGCCTTATTCTGTACATCTGGAAGTATATTATGAAACGGAATCTTTTTCAACAAAAGATGAGGCACAACCGGTTTAAAACGATGAAAGTGAAAATAAAAAGAGCCTGAACCAAACGTCGTTTGGCCGGCTCCTGTTTTGCTGTGCTAACGTACTGAATTGATCAGCCCCATCATTTGATCGCCCATCGTGATGGCGCGGGAATTCATTTGATATGACCTCTGCGAAGAGATCAGATCGGTCATTTCCTTCGATACGTCGACATTTGATGATTCAAGGAATCCCTGTTTTAGAGAAATGTCCTGCCGCCCGGCTCCGTTCAGGTTGATAAGAGCCGTTGCTCTCAATTCATCGCTGACAGAAAAAAGGTTGCTTCCTTCTTCTGTTAGAGCCTGAGGTTTGACAGCCCGGACGATCCCCAGGTTAAAACGCAGTGGCGCTTCTCCCTGATTGTCTGACGAAACGGTGACACTTCCCGATTCATCGACTTTGATGTGTTTATAGCGCTGGTTGAAGCGGATGGCATTTCCGTTTTCATCAAGGACGGCATGTCCTTCTTTCGTCACAAGCTGCATCTGGTTGGCGTTCCCCGCCGCAGGCGTAAGGTAAAATGCCCCGTCTCTTGTATATTGCACTTCCCCGCCGACATTGACCTGGAAGTACTGATAAGGAGAAGTCAGTGCAATATCAAGATCGCGGCCCGTCTCCTTAAGGCTTCCCTGCTTATGCGTCAGCCGGTCGGTCATGACGGCTCCGACGCCGAGGCGAAGTCCTGGCGGCGTCTTTCTGCTTGCAGCTACTTCATTATTTTTCTCGTTTACCTGTTCAATCTGCTGCCTGATCAGCTCCGAAAAGCTCGTGTTTTTCGCCTTATATCCCGTTGTATCGGTATTTGCAAGATTATGGCTGATATTATCAATTTGTTTTTGCAGTTCAAACATTGTGTTTGAAGCCGTGATCATGGATCTAAGCATCGTTTTTCCACATCCTCCATTTACGCTGATCGCGATCGGTCATTTATCCGATCCTTCCAATCTCATTGGCCGCCTTTTCCATGCTTTTATCATAAGCCTGAAGAACTTTTTGGTTGGCTTCAAACGAGCGGTAGGCAGCGGTCATTTCCGTATAGGCTCTCGTCACGTCGACATTCGACCGTTCGGTCATCCCCTGCTTGACAGAATAAGTGACTTCAGGATTGCCGACTGCGCTTGGCAGCGCCTCACCGTTTTCAGTACGATACAGATCATCGCCTTCTCTTGCTAAATTTCTCGTATCGAGCGCGATTCTGACATCGATCCTCCCCAGATTTTGGCCGTTTTCAGTCACCGTTCCGTCCTCAGCGACTTGAAAATTCTCGCTTCCCACCGTGATCGGCCGGTTTTCCGTTGAAAGGACGAGTCGGCCGTTTATTGTCAATTGATTATTTTCATTTAAAGAAAAACGGCTGCTTCTTGAATAGCGTACATCCCCATTTTCAAGCCGGACCGCGTAGAAAAGCGCCGCTTTATCGTTTGTTTCGCCGTTGACCGGAACTTCGGCTTCGCTGATTGCAATATCTGTCGGCTCATTCGTGCTTTGCAGATCGCCTTGAGAAAATTGAGGCTTCAGTTCCTGCATATAAACCCCTGTATTGATTGAACCGATTGGCGTCTGTGTTGAAAACGAACGCGAAGCGCTGCCGGCTTTGAAAGAATCAGACTCAATCCGGCTCAAAAGCATTTCCGGGAAAGAACGTATTGATCCTTGGTCTTCTTTATATCCCGGCGTATTTGCATTCGCGATATTATTCGTCAGCATCTCTGTGCGGCGCTGCTGGGTGATCATTGCTGAAGTTGCTGTATAAAGTCCTTTTAACATCATTTCACCTCAAAATAAGTGTCATGCTCCAGAGTTTCCTATCGAAAAAACCTCTTTTGCGAAATGCTTGCAATTTATATTTGCTAATACAGAACGTTTGTTCTATAATGGTATTCAAACATACTACTCTTTTTATCGGCAGCCGTTCAGCTCCTTTAAAGCATTTCACATAAAAAAACCTCATTCTCAAAAAGAATGAGGCTTCTGATCAGCTCAGTTTGCGCTTGGGAAGCTTGTCCATGTTATCAAGCATGACACCCGTACCGACTGCCACACAATCCATCGGATTTTCAGCAACGAGAACAGGCACTTTCAGCTCTTCGGCAAGAAGCTGGTCAAGACCGTTTAACAATGCGCCGCCTCCTGTAATGATAACGCCTCTGTCGATAATGTCGGCTGACAGCTCAGGCGGCGTTCTTTCGAGCACCTGCTTGGCAGCCTGTACAATGACAGATACAGATTCGCGCAGCGCTTCCTCCACCTCTTTGCTCGTTACCGTAATGGTTCTCGGCAATCCTGTGACCATGTCGCGGCCGCGGATGGAAATTTCCTCGTGACGTGCGTCTGGGAAAACAGTTGCGACTTTAATCTTAATATCTTCGGCTGTCCGTTCGCCTATGAGCAGCTTGTACTCGCGTTTGATGTAGTTCAAGATTTCAAGATCAAACTTGTCCCCAGCCATTTTAATAGAAGAGGCGGTGACAATATCGCCCATTGAGATGACTGCGATATCTGTCGTTCCACCGCCGATATCAACTACCATGTTTCCGCTTGGCTGGAAAATATCCATTCCCGCTCCGATTGCGGCCACCTTAGGTTCTTCCTCCAAATATACATGCTTTCCGCCGCTTTTTTCGGCAGCTTCTCTAATGGCCTTCTGCTCCACAGAAGTAATATTTGTCGGGCAGCAAATCAGCATGCGCGGCTTTGAGAAAAGACCTTTTACATTCAGCTTGTTAATGAAATGCTTCAGCATGGCTTCTGTTACTTCAAAATCGGCAATGACGCCGTCTTTTAATGGACGTATCGCAACAATATTCCCAGGTGTACGTCCTACCATTCTCCTTGCTTCTTCACCGACAGCGAGCACTTTCCCATTGTTTTTGTCAAGAGCAACGACTGATGGTTCATTTAAGACAATACCTTTTCCTTTGACATGGATCAGCACATTCGCTGTACCAAGGTCAATACCAATATCCCTTGCAAACATCTATCTATATCCTCCTCGAAATCTGTTTCACAGCAATGTCCACATTCTGCCCTAATTATATATTTTATCATAAATATTAGAAAAAAAAGAGAGCTTATTAAAGTTCTTCATAAAATTTTTGTGGCTTTTTACGGAGGATACCGGGAAATTCTGATAAACGCTGCTCGTTTCTGAGCCATTATTCCTTATTGCACGGGTTCTCTTTCAAAGATTTCCTCTTTCTTGTATTTTAGTTTTGTTGCTTCTCCGCCCCGCAAATGTCTGATTGATTTATGATAATCAAGAATTTCTTTTACTTCATTGGCCAGGTCAGGATTAATTTCAGGCAGCCTTTCTGTCAAATCCTTGTGAACGGTACTTTTGGAAACACCAAACTCCTTCGCTATCACACGAACCGTTTTTTTCGTCTCCACGATGTACTTCCCTATCTTGATTGTTCGCTCTTTGATGTAATCGTGCACACCACTCGACCTCCCTAAAATGGATGTGAGAAGTGTGAAATGAGATCCGTCTTGTGAAAAAATTCGCTATTTGCGCAGCTTCTTCGTTTTATGCTTTTCCAAGTAGAATTTTGAAATACTCCCACGATCCCTCACCTCAAACACTCTCTTTGTTAGGTTTGTATCAGTGTATTAGCATTTAAATGGGATTATGCTAAAAACTCAAGGAGGACAAGGGGTTTCTCTTATAATTTTATTTCGGGCTTCAAAAATTTTAACTTTACACTAATCTTGACTTCCGGTAAAATGAATAAAGTTTATTATTTACCTAGGTAACTATTTTGAAGGAGTCCGGGAATGGAACATATCAATCGAAAGATTATTCACCAGCTCAATCAAAGCACTCGGATGGTTGCTAAAAAAACGAATGAACAGCTCGAAGCGTACGGCCTTTACGGTTCACAGTGGTCGATCCTATATTGTCTTCACACCTACGGACCGATGACGCAGAAAGACATATGGACTTATTTGCACGTCGAAGCGCCGACTGTGACAAGAACCGTCAGCCGCCTCGAAAAAAACGGCTGGGTCGAACGGATACAGGGCGATGACAAACGGGAAAAAGTCGTCAAGATGACAGAAGAAGCCAAAATTAAATATGATGACATTCAATTAAAAATGAAAGAATTTGAAGAGGAAATGCTTTCCGTATTTGAAGAACGGGATAAAAAAATATTCCAAAGGCTGTTAAGTCAATTGTTAGAAGGACACCAGGAGGAGTTGTAGCCTATGAAGCAAGCTGAACCCATTTGGACCAGGGATTTTATCATGGTCGTTTTGATTAATTTGTTTATATTCGTCTATTTTTACGCACTATTGACCGTGCTTCCGGTCTATGCGATGCAGGAGCTCGGCGGCTCCGAGTCAGAGGGCGGCCTTTTGATCAGCGGCTTCATGCTGTCCGCGATTTTTGCAAGGCCGTTTTCGGGAGCTGTTATTGAGCGTTTTGGCAAAAAGAGAATGGCACTCATCAGCGTCGTGCTGTTTACTTTGGCATCATTTCTTTATATCTTCATTCACGATATCTACCTGCTGCTTGGCATTCGCTTTTTCCAAGGCATTTGGTTCAGCATCATCACCACGGTGACGAGTGCAATTGCAGCCGATTTAATTCCGCCGGCCCGCCGCGGGGAAGGGCTGGGCTATTTTGCTATGTCGATGAATTTGGCGGTTGTCATCGGCCCGTTTATCGCCTTGAACCTGCTGGATAAAATGAGTTTTTCCGATCTGTTTATTTTATTTTCAGGAATCGTCACTGTAGCCATCCTCTGTACGGCACTGGTGCGGATTCCTAAAGGAAACGACATCCGTTCAGCTGTGTTCAGGCTGTCATTTTCCAACATGTTTGAAAAGGGCGCGATTCGGATTGCAACGGTCGGCTTGTTCGTGTCGTTTTGTTATTCAAGCGTGATTTCCTTCATCTCTGTTTATGCCAAATCCCTCGGCCTTATTGAAGCAAGCAGCTATTTCTTTATGGTGTTCGCGGTGACAATGATGATCACGCGGCCGTTTACGGGAAAACTGTATGATAAAGTCGGCCCGGGAGTCGTCATTTATCCGTCCATTATCATTTTTTGCGCCGGGCTTTTCCTGCTTGCTTTTACAAACAGCAGTGCGATGCTTTTGCTATCCGGAGCTGTCATCGGCATCGGCTACGGATCTATCACACCGTGCCTTCAGACCTTGGCGATCCAGTCTTCGCCGCCTCACCGGAGCGGCTATGCAACAGCGACTTATTTTACGCTGTTTGATACCGGCATCGCAGTCGGATCCTATGTTTTCGGGTTGGTTGTGGCACAAGCCGGTTTTTCAAACATTTATTTATTCTCAGGCGTTTTCGTGCTCATCAACCTGTTTCTGTATACATGGAGCCAAAAACCTGCATCCGCAAAGGAGAAGCGGGATATATCAATGGCTGAATAAGCCGTTCAACCTCGCCGGGCCGGGAACGCCCGGCTCTTTTCATGCAGGCTGATACAGCTCGATCTGTTATTTAATGAAACTTTTGCAAAATGAAATACGTCTCCTAACTGTCTGCCCAAAAACTACTACTCTATTAAAAAGGTGATTTTTTGAACTATTGGCTTTTTACACGCATTCATCAATTAGCAAACCACAACGACATCCTGGATGGCGCCATGATTTTGATTACAGAAAAAGCGATTTATATGTATGCGCTCATTTTGCTTTTGATCTGGATATTCGGAAACCGTTCTTATAAAATAACCGTTCTTCAGGCCGGTGTGACGGGTATTTTCGGATTGGCGGCAAATTATTTGCTGTCATTGGTTTACTATGAGCCGAGGCCATTTGTCGCTCATCATGTGGACGTATTGATTCACCATGCTGCCGACGCCTCATTTCCCAGCGATCATACAACCGGGGCGTTAGCCATTTCGATCGCTTTTTGGCTTTATCATCGGAAAATTGGAAGCTGCCTGATTGCTTTCGGGTTATTGACGGGCTTTTCCCGTATTTGGGTCGGACACCACTACCCTGTTGACGTATTGGGCAGCATTTTGGTCGCTTTATTCGTATCACTTGTTATGTTTAGATTCTCCACGTATGTGCAGCCGCTTTTTGAACGGATCATTTCACTCTATGAATCGATCTTGCGGAAATTGCGGAAAGCGGTATCCAGAACGGTATAAGAAAACACCCGAATCATGAGATTCGGGTGTTTTTTTATTTCCTTAACCTTTTAAGGCTTCGGTTAACGGCGGAACAATTTGTTTTTTGCGCGATACAACGCCTTTCAGTGTCGCTGTGTTGTCTGCCAATGTGACATTGAACGCTTTTTCCACTGCTTGTGCAGCTTGTCCTGAAGCGACGACAACCGAGTCGTTTGTTAAAATGTCAGTTACGACAAACACAAATAAATCCAACCCTTTTTCAGATACCGCTTTTGCAAGTTCTGCGTCAACTTCCTCTTTGCGGGAGAGAACGTCGTTTGTGTCGACAGTGTTAACCTGCGCGATCTCTACTTTATGGCTTCCCATCGTAAACTCTTTTGCGTCCAGAGAAAGAAGCTGAGGAATCGTCTTTGCGCTCAAATCAGCTCCGGCTTTCAGCATATCTAGTCCATAGCTGTCAGCATCAACGCCGGCAATCGCAGCCAATTCTTTTGCAGCTTTGACATCTTCTTCCGTGCATGTCGGGGATTTGAATAAGAGGGAATCTGAGATGATCGCCGACAGCATCAGCCCCGCAATATCTTTTTTAATTTCAACGCCGTTTTCTTTATAGAGCTTGTTTAAGATCGTTGCCGTGCAGCCTACAGGCTCTGCGCGGTAATACAGAGGGTCGCTCGTTTCAAAGTTGGCGATCCGGTGGTGGTCGATGACTTCAAGCACGCGAACCTGATCCAAGTCATCGACGCTCTGCTGGCGCTCATTATGGTCAACCAAAATCACGCTGTCTGTTTCATTCGCGACAGTGTTCACAAGGCGGGGTACTTCTGCATTGAATTTCTTAAGCGCGTATTCGGTTTCGCCGTTGATTTCGCCGAGGCGGACAGGCTCTGCGTCCATGCCGAGCTCCTTTTTTAATTCGGCATATGCAATCGCTGAACAAATCGTATCCGTATCCGGATTTTTGTGGCCAAAAATAAGTACTTTACTCATGATATAACTCCTTACTGTTGTTTTTATAGTAAGCTTACCTGACAATAAAAAAATCTGCAAATCTGTCACTTATTTTAATATTTACGAAGTGTTTTGTCATTTTAAAAAATAAAAAAAGAGCCGTTCGGCTCTTTTTATTCTCCATAGTCAGGTGTATTGTGGCTTCGTTTTGGAGCGGGCTTCAAGACCGGTTTTTCTCCATATGCGACAGGGCCGCTCTCATAGTGAAATTCCGCTCCGTCCGGCGCCTTCCCTATCAGCCACTCAAACTGTGCGCTTTCTTCTCCATCCGAAAAATTGTATAAAGAGTGCGAAACTTCTTCTTTTTCATATTCTGGCGGAACGGTACCGGGCACGATGACGCCTTCTTTTTCTTCCAGCTCTTTGATCGCGGCAATCCACTGGTTTTGGTGCATCGTATCTCTTGCCAAAAGAAAACCGAGCATATCTTGTACGCCTTTGTCATCCGTCATTTCGTACAGCCGTGCGACTTGCAGTCTGCCTTGCGATTCAGCGTTGACATTTGCGCGCAGGTCGGCCAGAAGGTTGCCGCTCGCTACAATATAGCCTGCATTCCAAGGAACGCCGGTGCTGTTTTCAGGCATGGCCCCCAGACCTGAAACGATTGCGTGATGAGGGTTCATTCCGCCCATAATGGCGCCGATGACAGGATCGTCTGCTGCTTTTTCCTGCTCGTAAACCGGAGCGTCTTCAAGCAGCCGTGCAATCATCGTCGCAATCATTTCGACGTGTCCGATTTCTTCTGCCGCCGTATCCATCAGCAAATCTTTATACTTTTCATTTCCCCGCGTATTCCACCCTTGAAAAAGGTATTGCATCGCCACAGATATTTCTCCGTACTGGCCGCCGAGTATCTCCTGCATTTTCTTTGCGAAGACAGGGTCGGGTCTTTCAGGTTTGGCAGGGTACTGCAGCACTTTCGTATGCTTGAACAAATCAGATCACTCCTCCGTTTTTTGTATCCTCGTTTTTGATTTAGCCGAAAAGGGAAATCATAAAACCGTACAACAGGTTCGGGATGTGCTTAAAACAGGTCAAAATTCGAACCAAAGGAGAGCTGTTCTATGATAAAAAATACTTCTCACCGCCCTTTTCCACTGCCTGAAGGACCGTGGATGATGACGCAAACATGGAATCATGTATTATTTGCCCATTGGGCTGTCGATCCTGAAGCCATTCGCGGACAAATACCGGCGGCCTTGGAATTGGAGACATTCAACGGAAAAGCGTGGATCGGTATCTTGCCTTTTCTGCTGACAAATATGCGTCCCCGTTTTTTGCCGCCCTTTCCTTTCATCAGCAGATTTCCCGAGCTGAATGTCCGGACATATGTAGCATATAAAGGCGTCCCGGGCATTTATTTTTTCAGTCTTGACGCCGCTTCGCGCTTGGCCGTCGCCGGCGCGCGCTCAATGTTCCACTTGCCTTATTTTTACGCCGGGATGCGCTTTGCACAACATAAAGACCGCTTTCAGCTGACAAGCAGGAGAAAACGTTCACAAGCAGAGTTTTATGCAGAATATCAACCGGTTTCGGAGCCTTTCTCAGCTGATAAAGGAACGCTTGAATACTGGCTTGCTGAAAGGTACCGTTTGTACACCACGCATAAAAACGAGCTCTATTATGAAGATATCCACCATTCAGAGTGGCAGCTGCAGCAGGCTGAAGCTGATATTTTTCCGGGTCCGCTCACAAGCGCAAACGATCTCACACTCCCAGACACCGCGCCCCTTCTTCATTATGCAAAAAGGCAGCACGTCTTATTTTGGCCGCTGAAAAAGTGGGAAAGTGAAGAAACATAAAAAAGGAAGAGCTAAAAACGCTCTTCCTTCAACCTGTTTAAGCCGGTTTTGAAATTTCGCTTAAAGCTTCTCCCGCTTTCTCATCCGCATGTGAGACGGAGAGATCCCCCAAAGCAACGATTCCGACAAGACGGTCATCTTCAACAATCGGCAGCCTGCGAATTTGGTGTTCCGCCATCAGATCACCAGCCTCTTCAGCAGACATATCCGGGCGCCCTGTCACCATCTGTGTGCTCATGATATCCCGAGCAGCCGCATCTGTTTCATTTTCAGCTACACATCTGATAACAATATCCCGGTCTGAAACGATCCCCGTCAATTTTCCGTTCTCGCAGACCGGAATTGAACCTACATTGTAATCACGCATCTTACCGGCAATTTCCGCAATCGGGGCAGAAGGCTCGCAGCATTCAGCATTGGTTGTCATGATGTCCTTCAGTTTCATTCGGAATTCCTCCTTTATGATGGGGTTATTATGTGCTTTTCCGATATACCGCGGGCTTAAACCTATTTAAAAGAGCCCTTCCTTTTCATATATCGTTTTTTATCCCTCAATAAATCGCCGGTCCAGCCTTTCTTTTTCAAATACCAATACACAAGGGCGGTCGAAACGGCGATTAAAATAAGCGAAAATAAATAGCCGTACTTTAAAGAGAGTTCAGGCATGACTTCGAAGTTCATTCCCCACAGGGCGCCGAAAGCCGTCATCGGCGTAAAGATCGTCGTAAAAATCGTCAGCGCTTTAAAAATTTCATTGCCTCTGTGGGATGTCACCACTTCCTCGGAATGAAGCAAATAATTGATTTCATTCGCATACTCTTTGATCAATGACATGCCTCTGTCGATTTCGTAAAACGTCCTGCGCTGTTCGATTTCGTCAAACGATTTGGTTAAAAAAGTTTCTTTAAGGCCCATTGCAACCTTTTTCATCGATAAAATTAAACTTCTTATGACCAGGAGTTCGTGACGCCGCTTATGAATCAGTTCAATGATGCTTTTATTGTTGTCATGATGAAATCCCCACCTTACTTTTCCAAGGTGAACTTCAAAGTGCTCAAGTTCCTTCAAATACATTCTCATCAGTTCGCCCAGCAGGACCAGGAACACTTCAGGGGCGTCTTTGCATCGCTTTAAGTGTTGATCGATCGGCCTTCTGTTTGCCTCTTCAAATTGCGAGATATCTAAATTCATTGTGAAAAAATAGTCTTTCGTTAAGTAAAAATGAAATGCTGTCCGGTTTTGTTGAACTTCCGCTTCCTGGTCGTAAATATATGAACCGTAGATCGCTTCCTTGCCTTGAACGGCAGCATTGATATCAAGGCAATTGATGTTGGCCGAGGGAACGCCTTGAAACCAGTTTCGGCATTCCGGCCAATGATCGGGCTGGATCAGCCCTTGTGCTGTTGTTTTTTCGTGAGGGCCAAGCTGATACCATGTCCAGCCCTCTCCCTGAAAAACTCTCATACTTGTCTCCTCCTCTTCCGGCCCACTCGTTTTATATTTCTTTGCCCGCCCTCCGCGTAAATAAACATGATGTTTGCCGCGCTGCGGCACGTGGTATGAAGCCAGTATGAGTTTTTCATAGAAAAGGAGGTGGCGCCTTCTTTACTGAGAAGGCGGGGCATTGGAGTTATTGAAGCTGATTGCAGTAGCAGGATTAATCGCATTTACGGGCTTTTTCGTCGCGGTCGAATTCGCCATCGTCAAAGTAAGGCGGACAAAGATCGACCAATTGATCATTCAGAAAAAAAAGGGCGCTCTTGCCGCAAAAGAAGTGACCTCGCACCTTGACGAATACTTGTCAGCCTGCCAGCTTGGAATCACCGTGACGGCATTGGGCTTGGGCTGGCTTGGTGAACCGACGATGCAGACCTTGCTGCATCCCCTTTTCTCAAAAATCGGCTTGAACGAGTCGATTACACATATTCTTTCATTTTTGGCCGCTTTTTTATCAGTTACTTATCTCAATGTTGTCGTCGGAGAGCTGGCGCCAAAAACGATCGCCATTCAAAAAGCGGAGACCGTTACGCTGCTTTTTGCACAGCCGATGATCTGGTTTTATAGAATCATGTTTCCTTTTATATGGCTGCTCAATCATTCAGCCCGCATGATCACAAGTCTGTTCGGCCTGAAGCCGACCGGTGAACACGAATTGGCCTATTCGGAGGAAGAACTGCGAACGCTTTTATCTGAAAGCTATCGAAGCGGGGAGATTAACCAAAATGAATTGAAATATGTAAACAATATTTTTAAATTCGACGAACGTACGGCAAAAGAAATTATGGTGCCGCGCAATGAAATGACCGTCTTATCTCTTGACGACAGTTTAAAAAAAGCGAAGCAGCTTATCAAAGAAACGAAGCACACCCGCTTCCCCGTCATGGAGGAAGACAAAGATCACATCACCGGAATGATCAATATAAAAGAACTGCTGCTGGCGGAGCTTGCAGGGGAATTTTCTTTAGAAACAAAATCGCTAAAGCCATATATCCATCCGGTTATCCATGTGATTGAAACGATTCCCGTCTACCAGCTGTTCGTCAAAATGCAGAAAGAGCATACACATATGGCGATTCTCGTAGATGAGTATGGCGGAACATCGGGTCTTGTGACGGTTGAGGATATTGTCGAGGAAATCGTCGGCGACATTCGCGATGAATTCGATACTGAAGAAGTATCTGCTGTTCAGAAACTCGAAGATGACCATTACATCCTAAACGCGAAAGTACTGGTCAGCGACGTAAACGACCTGCTTGGAATTCATTTATCAGATGAGGAGATTGATACAATCGGCGGCTGGATGCTGACGCAGAATATTGAGAGCAAGCCCGGAACGACGATCGAAAGTGAAGGATACCGTTTTAAAGTAAAAGAAATGGACGGACATCGAATCGTTGCAGTTGAGGTTGAAAAAACCGCTTAATCCCCCTTCTGTCGGATATTTCAGCCTCTCCCTGTCCGCTTTTCTCCCCAAAAACCATGTAAGGAAATCTGACATGTTCATCATGATATCTCCCTTTTGTCACTATAATGAAAGAAACAGAGATCTGCTCTCAATCTAAATGACTACGGAGGAATGAAACATGCAGATGGGGGATACAGTATTTATGTTCTTTTGCGCTTTGCTCGTGTGGCTGATGACGCCGGGCATCGCTTTATTTTACGGAGGCCTTGTAAGGAGCAAAAATGTGCTCAGCACCGTTATGCACAGTTTATCTTCAATTGCCATCGTTTCTATCATATGGATTTTGTTCGGCTATTCACTCGCTTTCGCTCCCGGAAACCCATTGATCGGGGGTTTGGATTGGATCGGACTGCACGGTGTCGGTTTTGAACCCAATGCCGATTATTCGGAGACGATCCCGCATACGCTTTATATGATGTTCCAATTGACATTTGCCGTCCTGACGACTGCGATTATTTCCGGAAGCTTTGCGGAGCGCATGCGCTTTCCGGCCTTTATTCTTTTCTCGGTGCTCTGGGCGGTTTTCGTTTATTCGCCTGTCGCCCACTGGGTATGGGGCGGAGGCTGGCTTGACGAGCTGGGAGCTATTGATTTTGCCGGCGGAAACGTCGTTCACATTTCTTCCGGGGTAGCCGGTCTGGTCGTTGCGATTGTTCTCGGCAAGCGGAAAAATATGAGCGACACCGCCCCTCACAACCTCCTTCTGACCCTGCTCGGGGCGACTTTGATCTGGTTCGGATGGTTCGGTTTCAATGTCGGAAGCGCGCTGACGATCGATGAAGTCGCCATGACCGCTTTTATCAACACGAATACGGCTGCGGCCGCGGGGCTGATCGGCTGGATTTTGGCAGAATGGCTGATTAATAAGAAGCCGACGATGCTCGGCGCCGTCTCGGGAGCGATTGCGGGACTCGTCGCGATTACGCCTGGCGCAGGTTTTGTCACGCCATTCTCATCCGTATGGATCGGGCTTATCGGAGGAATCGTCTGTTTCTGGGGGGTGTTTTCGCTCAAGAAAAAATTCGGGTACGATGATGCGCTCGATGCCTTCGGACTTCACGGGCTCGGCGGGACATGGGGCGGAATCGCGACAGGTTTGTTCGCGACGACATCTGTCAACGCAGACGGTGCCAACGGGCTTTTTTACGGAGACATCAGTCTCCTTTGGAAACAGCTGATTGCGATTGCTGCAACATATTTGTTTGTCGCAATCGTCACATACGCTATTATTAAGATAGTCAGTATCTTTTTTAAACTCCGTGCCTCAGAGGATGAAGAATCATTGGGCCTCGATCTTACGCTGCACGGCGAAAAAGCGTATCAAGATTAATTTGTCAGGAGTGATGGTATGAGCGGTCAAATGTATAAAGTGGAAATTGTAACCCGTCCTACAAACTTTGAAAAGCTGAAAACGGAGCTGGCCAAAATCGGGGTAACGTCCATTACGTTTTACAATGTACACGGATGCGGCCTGCAAAAAGGGCATACTGAGCTTTACCGCGGGGTCAAACGCGAAAGCAATGTGTATGAAAGGTTAAAAGTCGAAATCGTCGTCAGCAAAGTGCCTGTCGAAAAGGTGGCCGAGACGGCGCAAAACGTCCTGAAAACCGGGGAACCCGGTGACGGCAAGATCTTCATATACGAAATTAAAAACACCATCAACATCCGCACAGGCGAGGAAGGTCCTGACGCTTTATAAAAAAGATCGAAGCTCCCGGCTGGAGTTAAGCCGGGAGCTTTTCTAATGTTACAAAACAGCATCAATAACACCGTATGCCTTCGCTTCGTCCGCATCCATAAAGTAATCGCGTTCCATGTCGGCTTTTAGTTTTTCAATGGGCTGGCCCGTTCGTTCGTGAAAGAAGCGCTCGATTTTTTCCCTCAGTTTGATGATCCGCTTCGCTGAAATCTCCATGTCTGTCGCCTGTCCTTTGACGCCGCCGAGCGGCTGATGGATCATGATTTCGCTGTTTTTGAGTGCATACCGTTTGCCTTTTGCTCCGCCGGCGAGGAGAATCGCTCCCATGGAAGCGGCCATTCCGACGCATATCGTGCGGACATCAGGCTTCACATAATCCATCGTATCCAAAATTGCATATCCCGCGGAAGTTGATCCGCCCGGGCTGTTGATATAGATCGAAATGTCTTTTTCATTGTCTTCAGCTGACAAAAACAGCAATTGGGCGGTGACCCGATTGGCGAGGTCATCGTTGAATTCAGAACCGATCATAATGATCCGGTCTTTTAAAAGTCTGGAAAAAATATCGTACGATCTTTCACCGGCAGCCGTTTTCTCAATGACGTAAGGAATGGTGTTCATAGCATTTTTCCTCCTAGGCAGCGCACCTCATCATGCTGATGCAAGACGGCTGTGAAGCGTCGAAACGCCATGTCTGTTTGGCAAATTCGAGCAGATCATCGGGGTTGTGATGCAATATCGCCCGAACAAGCAGACCGATGTGTTCGTCATCCCCGTCCGCCGGCTCCTTTTGCAGAACCTCCGGAGAAAGCCTTTTTAATCGCTGACGCGATCTAAATAAAAGCGACTTGACGGATGATTCGGGCTTACCGAGCGTCTCGGCGATTTCGTGCAGCTGAAAGGAAAACACATCTTTGAGCAGAAAAATCGTTAATTGCTTCGGTGTTAAAATACCGGAAAGCTGTTTCAGCAGGTGCTCGAAGTCATCGGCCGCCTTCATGCGCTCTGCCCGCCCGTCTTCCAGATTATCTTCAGACAGAAAGCTTTCGCGCTTCCTTTTTCTGAGCAGGTCAATCCATTTATGCTTTGCAACCGTCTTTTGATAAGCATGTGACGCGTCTGTTCGATTGATTTCCATTAACTTGAGGATTGTATCCTGGACTAAATCCTCGGCATCCCATTTATCGCCTGTCATTCTCAGGCAATACTTCATCAGCGCTTGCTGTTCTAATTCATTCATGAATGCATTCACACTCCTTAAAAGAGGCCTCTTACTTAATAAACGGCTGGCTCCGCCGATTTGATACGGGTTTTTTTATGATTGTAACAAAAAAGGCGCCTATCGCATTTGATAGGCGCCCTGAGGGAAGCGTGCCTTATGACTGGCTTGAATCGTCAGACTGGGTTCCGTCTTGATTTTCTGACCCTTCAGACGAATCTTCCCGCTTGGTTTTGTCGTCTTTTCCATCTGTTTGATCTTTCGCTTTGTCTTCTGTTTTTGACTTTTCTTCAACAGAAGGCTGAGCAGGTTCTTTCACTTCAGACGCTTGTTCCTCCATTGCTTTTTCAATGCTGGAGACCGGCTTGTCCATGAAGTTCAGCGGGTTTAGCGCAACACCGTCTTTGCGGATTTCAAAATGCACATGGTTTCCGCCTTCTTCATTGTAAAGGTTTTTGCCTGCTTTTCCGATGACTTGATTTTGTTCAATCTTGTCACCTTGTTTGACGCTTACTTCAGAAAGAGACTGATACACAGTTGATAAACCATCTTCATGTTCAACTTCAACAACGTAGCCCAGTACAGGGTCTTTTGCAGCTTTGATGACCGTACCGCTTAGAGATGCGGAAACATCAAATGTTTTTCCGTCTTTCTCAGCCAAGTCGATACCTTTGCTCATGCTGTACGTGTTATTATAGTTTACAAGTGCTGCTTCTTTCTCTTCTTTAGTTGCGTCAGTTTCAAAAAACTTTTTAACGACGGAAACATTTTCAGAATCAGCAACCGGCATTGCGACATTTTCGACTGGTTTGCCTACTTCTACCGCATCATCCCGGTTATCATAGGCTGATTTCTTGCCATCGTCTGCAAGCTGGTCTTTTACATCGTTGTTAGAAGCCGATTGATACCATAGAACGGCGGTTAATACAACGACGGCACTTGTCAAATAGATGGCCGGAAATACCCAGCGTTTACGAAAAAATTGTTGCAGCTTTGTGATTTTGGAAGTACGATTCTTTTCTTCCTCTTTCATAACTCATCACCTCAGCAACATTCTGAACACTTTTCAGAAAATATATACATTTACAAAAAACTTTTTTCAATTTATTTTGCACCGGCTGTTTCGTTTTTATGTAAAACCGCCCTGAAAATCTGAAAAATGACCGGTATGCATGATAACGGAAAAAACGCCGAAGATATAACATATGAAGAAAGGATAGAGAGAATGAAATTACGAATCGCCAATCGGGAAGACCTTCCCGCAGTAGTCGATATTTACAACTCCACCATTGCGTCGCGAATGGTGACGGCAGATACAGAACCCGTCACGCCTGAAGAAAGGCTGAACTGGTTTTTGAGCCATACCGAAGAAAGGCCTCTTTATATTGCAGAAAATGAAAAACGGGATATCGTCGGCTGGATCAGCTTTGAATCATTTTACGGGAGACCCGCCTACGCCAAAACCGCCGAAGTCAGCATTTACCTTCATGAAGACCACCGCGGCAAAGGGGCGGGTTCTGCGGTGCTTGAAAAAGCGCTTGAAGCTGCTCCAAAGCTTGGAATCCGTTCTTTAATGGCGTTTATTTTCGCTCACAATGAACCGAGCATGAAGCTTTTCAAAAAATACGGCTTCACCGAGTGGGGACACTTTCCCGGAATCGCCGAGATGGACGGAATCCGGTACGACTTAAAAATATTAGGAAAAGAATTGAATGAAGCCTGATCATCATGACAAAAAAAGAGCTGTCATGCAGCTCTTTTTTCCATCAATCATTCAGCCAGCCTGCGCCTTCTGATCTCTTCTTCATTTAAAAATTCCAAAAAGCTTCTCATTACAGTAAACGGCTCTTCTTTGACCGCCCGAACGTAGCGGCTTTTCCGTTCATCGGAAAGCACTTCGCTTGTTTGTATCCGTTCCAATATATACTTCATCACCGATTGCTGAACATTTCTTTTTTGGTATGACGACTCTCTGAACAGCGCCATACCGAATGCTGCACCTGCGGCAGCGCAGCCGATTTTTATCATTGAATCGGTTCCATAAGCTGCCTGCCCCCAAAAAGAGGAAAGATAAACAAATGAAGCAAGAAGCAGCGGAATCGCGATAAAAAGAAAAATCAGCCTTTTCTTTAAGAACGGCGCCGCCACGCGCTTGAGGTTATCCATTTCCTCTTTCATAAAGGCCGGCATTTGATGGAAACGTTCCATATCCATAATCAATCCCTCCCGTTTTGGTTAAAGAGGCGTTGGTCCGCTAATTAAATCACGCTTTTTATATGTATATCGTAACTTAGATCCAACATGTTTTACAGTTTTTTGCCTTCCTCCCTTTTTCTTTAGAAACTTTCCGGCCGCCGCCCCGTATAACATGAGATAGTTGCTTGAAAGGGGAGTAACTGTTATAAATGGAATGTATAAAAACAAATCCGTCTTGTGAGGTTCAATATGGATATTATTAAAAATATCAGTATCACATCGATATTTCTCGGTTTTATATTAGTTTTAAATACGCTTTTGGCAATCGTTGTGATCTTTAGGGAACGCCGGGATGCAAGCTCCTCCTGGGCCTGGCTCTTGGTGCTCTTCTTTATTCCCGTTCTCGGCTTTATCCTTTATTTGCTCTTCGGCCACAATTTGAGCAGGAATCACCTTTTTCAATGGGAAGACCGAAAGAAGATCGGGATTGAAAAAATATTGGAACAGCAGCTGACCAAGCTGAAAAACCGCGAGTTTGAATTTCGCAATAAAGCGACGGCGGACAGCAAAGACTTGATTTATATGCACATTTTGAATAACCACGCCGTTTTTACAGAAGACAATGCGGTCGAGCTGTTAACGGACGGACGCCAGAAATTCGACAGGCTGCTTCGCGATATTGAAAACGCCAAAGACCATATTCATCTTCAATATTATATTTATAAAGGCGATGAGATCGGCAAAAAGCTCCGGGATGCGCTCATCAAAAAAGCAAAAGAAGGCGTTGAAGTCCGCGTTTTGTATGATGAATTAGGATCAAGAAGCCTCAGGAAAAGCTTTTTCAAAGAGCTGAAAAAAGCGGGAGGATTTGTCGAAGTCTTTTTCCCGTCGCGCTTTAAATTTATCAATTTGCGCATGAATTACCGCAACCACCGCAAGCTCGTCATTATCGACGGCGTCATCGGCTATGTCGGAGGATTTAATGTCGGAGACGAATATCTCGGTCTGAACCCGGCCTTTGGCTATTGGCGGGACACGCACCTCAGAATCAAAGGAACAGCGGTCCACTCGATTCAAACGCGTTTTATCCTGGATTGGAATCAGGCCTCGCACCATCACGACATTACATATATGCCAAACCATTTTCCTGACATCGACTCCCACGGAAACATCGGCATGCAAATCGTCACCAGCGGCCCCGATTCAGAATGGGAGCAGATTAAAAACGGCTATATTAAAATGATATCAACGGCAAAGCGGTCCATTCTTATTCAGACGCCTTATTTTATACCGGACGCAAGCCTGCTCGATGCCCTCAGGATCGCTTGTCTGTCCGGCGTTGACGTCAGGATCATGATTCCTAACAAACCCGACCATCCGTTTGTGTACTGGGCAACCTATTCTTACATCGGCGAACTTTTAAAAGCAGGCGCCTCCGTATTTATTTACGACAACGGTTTTATCCATGCGAAAACGATTGTAGTAGATGAGGAAATTTCATCGGTCGGCACGGCAAATATTGATATGCGCAGCTTCAAGCTCAATTTTGAAGTGAATGCATTTTTATATGATGAGGAAATTGCGAGAAGCCTTGTCCTATCATTTGAAAAAGATCTGCAAGTGTCAAGGGAGCTGACCTTTGAGGAATATTTAAACAGAAGCAAATCGATCCGCTTCAAAGAAGCCATTTCGATCCTGCTGTCGCCGATTTTATAGCGCACAATTCATGCTGTTAAAAAAATCCTCCCGGAAACGGGAGGATTTTTGTTTTACTCACCAGAAGCTGCCGTACCTTTGGGTGCTGAAGCATGCTTGTCCATTTGACGGCCTGTGTCAGCGTCCTTGAGCTTGAGTGCGATGAAAAGCGCAGCCATGAGGAAACCGGCTGCACAGAGCAAAGCTGTCCGGTAAGCTGATAAATCAGGCTCTATGCCTGCGCTGGGCTGGCTGAGCACAGCAAGGACGCACGACATGACAGCAACTCCAAAGGCAGATCCGAGCCGGTTTTGCACATTAAACAGCGTTGTTTCCCGGCCCATTGAGGATGATGAAATGTTGGCAAAACAAACAACCTGCGCCGCACCAACCGCGTGCCCCAAGAAAAAGCCCGCTAAAAACAGCAGCAGCCTGAGAAGCCAAAGATTTGACCCATATCCGGTCAGGCTCAGCAGCCCAAACAGCACAGCAGCGCCTAACAGCGCAACCGAAATGACCCGCCTCGGGCCAAGCTTTGCCAACGACCTCGGCATCAGCTGGGACGCCAGCATCAAGCCTAATGCTTCGGGAAACGTAATCAGCGCAGTATCTGTCGCAGAGTAGCCGAGTGCTTCCTGACACAACAGCGGAAATATATAGAGCATGCCAAGCAGTCCGCCTGCTGTCAGAAGCGAAATGACGCTCATCATTCCAAAAACCCGGTCCTTCAATAAGCGAAGTTCAATCAACGGATGCTCAGCCTTCAGTTCGACAAAAACGAGGATTGCGAGGAGCATCATTCCCCCGGCCCCTGCTGCAAGCACATCCGGAGAGCCGAATCCACGCGCAGGCCCCTGGCTGAGTGCAAAAACCGCCAACGCCATTCCCGGCGCCGCCAAAAGGAATCCAAGCCAATCAAATCTGCCCGCTTCCGGCTCCAAATGTTCATGAAGATACAACAGGCCAAACAGCAGAATGATCATTCCGATCGGAATATTAATGTAAAAAATCCAGCGCCATGACAGCTGATCTGTCAGAAACCCGCTGATGATCGGCCCAACCGCAGGCGCGACGGCAATTGGAAGAACGAGGACTCTCGAAATTTTGGCCCGTTCATGCGGAGGAAACGTCCTGAACAAGATCGCCATTCCCACCGGCGTAATCAACCCGCCGCCGGCCCCCTGGATCACGCGAAATGCGTTTAACGCCGCCAGATTGTCAGCGATTCCGCATAAGGCGGATGCAGCTGTAAATATCGAAAGCGCGGCTAGGAAAACACGCTTTGTCCCAAAGCGGTCCCCAAGCCAGCCGGCTGCGGGAAGACAGACCGCCAAGCTGACTAAGTATCCGATGTTAACTGTGCCTGCAGCAGACGGCAATGTTTGAAATTCGGTCATGATGGCAGGCAATGCCATGTTGATGACACTCGCATCCATCGCAGCCATAAACATGGCTGTTACATATACAATGCTGACAACCGTCCTTTGATTGAACGGCCTTCTATTCATTGCTGACCGCCGTGTACTTCTGCAGCCAGCTTGATGCTGTTCGGCGAGAGATCGGTCCAATTCGAGCTGATATAGTCGATACAGGCGCTGCGGCTCGCTTCCCCGCAGACGACCTCCCACCCTGCCGGAATATGAATGAAGGCCGGCCAGAGTGAATACTGGCCATCCTGATTCATTAAAACGACATATGTGCCGTGTTCATTTTCAAAAGGATTTGTCATCGCTATCTCTCCCTACTTATCCGTATCTTTTTTCAAGTCGTCCAGCTTTTCCGAAACCCGACGTCCGATTTCGGCCAGCGGCTCCGGCTGGCACAAATCTTTATGCCGGCAATCCATATCATGAATATCAATGTTTCCGTTCAAATAAGGTAGCCATGACTCCGGATCGATCGGATCAAACCATTCCGGTATCACGGTTGATTTGAAAAACAGAATATCGCCATGAAAGACGCGGGGCTTATATTCGCTTAAAATCCGGACGGAATTCACATACGTCTCCTTTAAGTTCAAGATCGCAGCCTCGTCCAGGCTGGCAAGCGCACTGCCGTCGCGGCGCAGAATATCGATCGCACTGGAAAGGTTCAGCGGTGCCCCGTCAAGGCTGTCCGGGTCGTATCCTCCCAATGCCAAGAGGGCAATCAATGCTTCCTGCTCATCAGGCGCATCTTTAATTGGAAGGAAGTGATTCGGGTAAGCATCAAGCATGACAAGAAGCGATATGTCTTCCCCTTGTTCCTGCAGCTGAGTTGCGATCGCATGAACAACATTGCCTCCGAGGGACCAGCCGAGCAGACGATAAGGGCCTGTTGGCTGAATCGTACGAATGTGCCGAATATAATCAGCAGCCATGTCGTCGAGCGTATCAGGTAGCTCTTCCTGCCTTGCGATCCCGCGGGCTTGAAGGCCGTATATCGGGTATTCCTTGCCGAGTGCCGTCATTAAACCGGCATAACACCAGCTGAGGCCTCCGGCCGGGTGCACACAGAACAGGGGATCTTGACTGCCTCCGGTTCTCAGCGGAAGCATTACATCCAGCGCACTTTGCCTGCCGCCGGATTCAAGCCGTTCAGCAAGTCCGCTGACTGTAGGCGCTTCAAGCAGGTCGCCGATGCCGAGTTCGACTCCGAGCGCTTCACGAATGCGGCTCATCAGCTGTACGGCGAGAAGAGAATGCCCGCCAAGTTCGAAAAATCCGTCATCAATACCGACTCTCGGCGCATTGAGGATTTCTGAAAAAAGATCGCACAGGATTTCTTCCTGCGGTGTTCTTGGGCCCCGCCCTTTAACAGCCGCGGCAAAGTCAGGCTCAGGCAGCGCTTTTCGGTCAAGTTTGCCATTTGGAGTCAATGGCAGCTCTGAAATTTTTACAAATGCGGAAGGCACCATGTACTCCGGCAGAGTGCCTGCGGCAAACCGGCGCAGCTCAGCCGGATCGGTTTCTTCTTCAGACGCCGGGACAACGTAGGCGATCAGACGCTTGTCCCCGGGCTGGCCTTCCCTTACGACCACAGCGGCTTGATTCACTCTATGATGGCGGACAAGCACCGCTTCTATCTCGCCGAGTTCGATTCTGAAGCCGCGGATCTTGATCTGCTGGTCGGCCCGCCCCATATAATCCAGAGAGCCGTCCTGGCGCCTGCGGGCAAGATCGCCGGTGCGGTACATCCGGGTTCCCGGCGGACCAAACGGATCAGCGACAAAGCGGTCTGCTGTCAAATCGGGTCTGCCCAAGTAACCCCGTGCGAGACCGCCCCCGGACACATACATCTCTCCGGTGACGCCCGGGGGCACCGGTTCAAGATACTCATCAAGCACATATACACCTAAATCGGGAATCCCCTGGCCGATCAGGCTGTTCGCTTGAAGTGCCGCAGTCTGCTGATCGAGAGAAATATAGCTGACATGCACCGTCGTTTCTGTAATTCCATACATATTAATCAGCCGCGGGAAATGATCCGGATGGCGTTCATACCAATCTTCAAGCCTCTTCAGCTCGAGCGCTTCCCCTCCAAAAATGATAAAGCGCAAGGAAAGGAGCTTTCCTGTCTCAGCATTGTCCCGGTCAGCCTGCATCAATTGATAAAATGCTGAAGGAGTCTGATTGAGCACAGTCACTCCCTCGCGAACGAGAAGATTGAGAAATTCGGCCGGCGAGCGGCTGATTGTATGAGGCACCACGATAAGCCGGCCCCCATTGAGAAGTGCTCCCCAAATTTCCCATACCGAAAAGTCAAATGCGTAAGAATGAAACATCGTCCAAACATCGTCAGCGCCGAAATGGAACCATTGGTCAGTCGCTCCGAACAGCCGCACGACATTTTGATGCGGAACAACGACTCCTTTCGGCTTGCCGGTCGAACCGGATGTGTAAATGACATACGCCGGGTGAAGAGGCAGCAAAGGCGCGGTGCGGTCGGCATCACACGGATTCGCAGCAGCGCATCCTTTCAGTTCCTCTTGTATACAAGGATCATCGAGTACAATCCTTTCAACAGATCCGGGAACAGAAAGATTTGATTCTACCGCTGAACTCGTTACGATGCAGACAGGATGGGCATCATTCAACATAAACGCTATCCTTTCCGCCGGGTAGTCCGGATCTAGGGGCACATATGCCGCGCCAGCCTTCAGCACTGCAAGCAATCCGACAACCATATCCAAAGATCTTGGCAGCGCCAGGGCAGCAAATTGTTCGGGGCCAACCCCTTTGGCGATCAGGAGATGAGCAAGCCGGTTAGCGCGTTTATTAAGCTCGCCGTATGTGAGCGCATTATTTTCACATATAACCGCAACAGCTTCCGGATCCTTTGCCGCCTGCTTTTCAAACAAAACGGGCAAAGATGAACAAGGTATGCTGTTGGACGATTTGCTCCAATCAGCCAGCATGTTTTCCCGTTCGGCCGGAAGGAGAATATCGAGTTTTTCGATCGGCTGATCAGGGTCGTCTGCTGCTGAATCCAGCAGCCTGACAAGCCGTTCTGCCAATGTTTGAACCGTATTTCGCTCAAATAAATCTGTGCTGTATTCAAGAAATCCGCCGATACCTGCGGGTGTTCCGTCCGCTTTTCGATGTTCGCGAAGCTCAATCGTCAAATCAAACTTGGCTGCTCCGACGCTGCGAATTTCAATGTCTGACTTGAGGCCGGAAAGGTCAAGCTCAGGTTCAGGCGTATTTTGAAAGGCAAGCATAATTTGGAACAGCGGATGTCTCGCTCTTGACCTGCGCGGATTAAGCACTTCAACAAGACGCTCGAACGGAAGGTCCTGATGCTCATACGCTGCAAGGTTTACTTTTCTGACTCTGTTCAGAAGCTCCCGAAAACTCGGATTACCCGATGTATCTGTTCGAAGCACAAGCGTATTAACAAACAATCCGACAATTTCGCCTAAAGCATCATCGTTTCTTCCCGCTATCGGGCTGCCGAGCGGAATATCATGGCCTGCTCCGAGCCGTGTCAGTAGTGCGGCAAGAGCCGACTGCAAAATCATAAACATGCTGACTCCGGTGCTGCGGGACAAATCGAACAGGCGGCCGTGCAGCTGTTCGTCAATGCTGAGATCAATCGTACCGCCTCTGTAGCTAGATTCCGACGGACGCGGGTGATCAGTCGGAAGCTCCAGCTGATCAGGCAGATGTTCCAATGCCTTCGACCAATATTCGAGCTGTTTGGCAATCAGACTGTCCGGATTGTTCTCACTGCCAAGCAGATATTCCTGCCATACGGCATAGTCGGCATATTGTATAGAAAGCGGCTCCCAAACAGGTGCCTCACCTTGCAGACGCGCATTATAGGCGGTTTCCAAATCACGGGTCAGCGGCATTAAAGACCAGCCGTCGCCGATCATATGGTGCAAAAGCAGAAGAAGCACAAATTTGTCCGGTCCGAGTACGAATAGCTGGGCGCGAAACGGAGGCTCCTTTTCTAAATGGAAACGGTGCCGGACGGCCTCAGCCAGGACTTTTTCCAACTCATGTTCGCTGACATGGGATACAGTGAGTTCGGGACGCGCTTGATCCGCTTCCAATATCAGCTGGTGTGTTGTCCCTTGCTGATCCGGGAAAATTGTTCGAAGCGGCTCATGTCTTGTTGCCACATCACCCAGAGCAGCTGCCAGCGCCTTTTGGTCCAAATCTCCAGTTAAATGAACGACAACCGGAATATTATAGGTCGGGCTCGGTCCTTCCAAACAGTGCAAAAACCATAGGCGCCGCTGTGCGAAGGACAGCGGAATCTCCTTGCGGCGCTCTCTTTTGCGCAATGCCGGACGGGCGCTCTGCGCCTGATCAAGCTGTTTGGCAAGTCCGGCGGCTGTGGGCTCATCGAATAAACGGCCGATTCCGAGTTCGACGCCGAGCATTTCCCGAATGCGGCCGACGAGCCTGCCTGCCAGAAGGGAATGTCCGCCGAGGTCAAAAAAGCTGTCATCAATACTGACTCGCGGCACCCCCAGCACCTCAGCAAATAAATCACACAAAATTTCCTCTTGCGGAGTCCTCGGCTCGCGTCCGCCTGTATGCATACTCACCGCCGGAGCCGGCAGGGATTTGCGGTCAAGCTTTCCGTTCGGCGTAAGCGGCAGTTCATCGAGTATGACAAATGCAGACGGAATCATATAGTCGGGCAGTGTCTCACCAACGTAGCGGCGAAGCTCGGCAGGATCAAGGCTTTCTCCCGAAGCGGGAACGGCATACGCGAATAAACGCGGGTCACCGGGCTGGTCTTCACGAACGATAGCAGCAGCTTGTTTAACAACCGGATGATTTGCAAGCACCGCTTCTATTTCTCCCATTTCAATTCGGAACCCCCGAATTTTGACTTGATGGTCTGCACGGCCGATATAATCAAGCGACCCGTCTTCGCGCCAGCGCACGATGTCGCCTGTCCGGTACATCCGCGATCCAGGCGGCCCGTATGGATTCGCAATAAAGCGCTCAGCCGTGAGAGCATGTCGGTTCAAGTAGCCGCGCGCTACCCCTGTTCCTGCCACATAAAGTTCTCCAGCCGTTCCCGGAGGCACTGGCTGTAATCCGGCGTCCAGGACATAAAGCTGCGTATTCCAAATCGCACAGCCGATTCCCGGAGGTTCCGTACAGTTGCCTTCCAGCGCAGCGGCTGTAGACCAAATCGTTGTTTCCGTCGGTCCATAAAGGTTCGTTAAAGAACACGCGAGCTGCTGCAATTGCCGGGCCAGGCTGGATTGCAAAGCTTCGCCGCCGACAAGCGCACGAAGACCTTTGAGCTTGTCCGGGGCGCTCGAGGCCAATGCATGCCAGAGGGTCGGTGTAGCCTGCATTATTGTAATTTCGTATGTTTCAATCATTTTGGCCAATTCGGACGGATCTTGTACCGTTTCCTTCTCGGCAAGAACGACTGCTGATCCGCTGATCAGCGGCAAATAAATTTCGAGTGCTGAGATGTCGAATGCAATTGTAGTGACGGCCAGCAGCCGGTCATCTTGATTAAGCGCGAACATGTCCTGCATTGACAGCAAAAAATTGAATAAGCTTTCAGCTTGTACGACCACGCCTTTAGGTCTGCCGGTTGATCCCGACGTATAAATCATATATGCCGGCTGGTTGCCGGAATGCTGTTCGCCGGGATTTTCTTCAGAACAGCCGGACATTTTCTCCATAACAGTTTGTTCATCGAGGATTAACTTCGGCATTTGCGAACCGATCGTGTCTTGCGCTTCCTTGCTGGTCATAACAAGCAGCGGCTGTGCATCGTTGAGCATATACTCGATCCTGTCAGCCGGATAATCGGGATCTATAGGTAAATAAGCCGCTCCAGCTTTGAGAACGGCGAGCATGCTGACAACCATTTCCGCTGACCGCGGCAACGCCAAGGCAATAAATGTCTCGGGTTTCGCCCCCTGATCGATCAGCAAGTGAGCCAGTTGATTAGCCTTTTGATTTAATTCGGAATAAGTGAGAACCTTATCATTGCAAACGACTGCCGGAGATTCAGGACACTCCTTTGCCATCCTTTCAAATCGCTGCGGAAGACTCTCTTTGGGAAGCCCGTGTTCTGTTTGATTCCATTCAATCAATATTTGAGCGCGTTCTTCAGGGAGAAGAATGTCCAACGTCCCCACCGGCTGAGTTTGTTCGCAAACGGCAATCGTTTTCAGAAGAGTAAGAAAACGATTGCCGTGATCTTCAAGTTCATCCGCATGATAAACAGCAGGGTTTGCATCCATGTTTACTTTTAGCCCGCCACCGTCCGGACGGCCGTAAATGTTGATTGACAAATCGTCCACAGGTCCCGTGGCAAGATTATGCACGATGCCTTGACAGCCGGCAAAATTCAAGCGGTTCTCAAAAGGCATCAAATTAAGCTGCGGACCGAACAGCCGCTGGTTTTCGCCAAGCAGCTTGAGATCCCGGCGCAATTCTTCGTGGCGGTAATGCTGATGGCGCCGCAGCTTCATCATCTCACCCGAGATTTGCTTGACTAGCTCTCCTATGCTCATTTGCGGCTGCATGCCAATTCGAAGCGGGAGGAGATTCATGACCATTCCCGGAATATGAAGAGCGGCTGACCCGAGGCGGCACATCATCGGCATCCCGAGAACGACGTCATTTGCCCCTGTCAGACGGTGAACATATATTGCTGCTGCTGCCATCACGGTTTCGTGCCAAGTTGCCCCCATTCTGCTCGCGGCAGACAGAAGACGATCAGCATCCTCACTTGGCAGGTGTTCAGACCTGCGAAGAAAACTTGAAGAGGTACGCGGCGCCCTTTCGGCAAGGCTGACCACCTCCGGTTCATCGCTGAAACGCCCAAGCCAAAATCGCCGATCTTCCTGATACTGTTCTGATGCACGGTAAGCCGTTTCCTCCGCGAGAATCAAATCGAGGGAGCCAAAGGCTCCGCTCTGGTCGATCGATTTGTTCTGCATCAATGCGGTATATATTTTTGACAGCCGCTCGGCGATCAATGTAAAGCTGAACCCGTCTGTTGCGATATGGTGAGTTCGCTGATACCAGAAGTAATGATCTTGCGCCGCTTTAAAAAGCGCTTCTGTAAAAAGCGGGCCGCGAGTCAGATCAACCGGACGGGCAAGGTCATCCATCATCCAGCTTTTAGCCGCCTGTTCCGGATCGGTTTCTGAGCTGACATCAATGTAATGTAGCGGAAAATCTGTTGACGGAACGATCTCTTGCCATGGTCCGTCTTGATCTTCTCCAAATCTGGCATGAAATGATTCAGCTTCTTTAATGACATGGCGCAGCGCTTTTTCGAAAAGCTCCTGATCAAGCGGGCCTTTAATTTCAACGTATTCAGCTGTATTGTAGATCGGATTTTCCGGATCAAGCTGCTGAGCAAACCAAATCCCGGCTTGCGCTCCTGATAATGGCTTTCGGTTATGTTGACATTCAGGCATTTAGGTGACCTCCTTCATTGATAGTCTGCATTTGGCAAAGGTGCTTCTTTAGAGGAGGACAACAGTCTCCACCAGTTTTCAATCGAAGGGTCCTCCGCAAGCTCTACAAACGACACCTCCCGCCCCGCTCGGCGCCAGCGCTCTGCGAGACTCATGATTCTCACGGAATCAATTCCCCGGTAGATCAAATTTTCGCTGTCGCTTATCTTTTCCGGCGATTCAAGAAGAAGCGATGCCACCTGTTCGCGAATAATCTGTTTTGTCAGTGCATGAGAGCTTTCTTTTGCGTGTTCATGGCTTTCGCCATCTTTCAGTCGGCTCAGAAGCTGTTCCGCAGTAATTGTGACACTGCAACGGTCAGCTGCGTATGTGATGGCCATTTCATGATGCTTTAATGAGAAATCCGCCACCGCATCTCCGACGAAAAATGTTTCAATATCTTGCATAAAAGCATCACATGCCGTCATCAGGCAGCCGATATGGGCATAGATTCCGGTGATTATGAGCTGATCCCGCCCCTGCTCCTCCAGCACGCCTAAAAGGTTGGTTTTTCTGAAGGCATTGTACCTCCACTTGGTCAAAACAATGTCGCCTTCATTCGGTTTCAGCTCATCCACGATCTTCTGCTCATCGGGATCAGGACCGATTCCGGGTCCCCAAAAGTCTTGGAGAAGCCCCCGTTCTTCCGGTGTCTGGGCGCCGGGTTGAGCCGTGAAAATAACCGGCATGCCGAGCTCGGCACATCGCTTCCGAAGCTTCTTGATATTAGCCAGCAGATCTGTGACCGGAGACTCGCCGTAACGGTAAGCGTTGAGAAAATATTGCTGCATATCGTGGATCAGAAGCGCCGCACGCTTCGGATGAGGAGTCCATGACACCTTGTTTTTCGGCATATTTGATGCTTCTGGCATTTGGTACGGTAAGATGGCAGGAATGGCCATCAAATCACATCCTCTCATTTTTTATCATCTGACATTCTCAGCTGCAGACATTTTTTCAGCAATCGCCGCACGCAGCTCTTTTTTGCTGACTTTTCCTACGCCTGTCTGCGGGAAATCTTCAACCATTTCTACCCGGTCGGGTATTTTGTAGGCTGCAAGGCCCCTTTCTCTCAAAAACGATTGCAACTCAGCCTGAGCCGGTGCAGCGCCGCGAGGGATAATATATGCACACGCCCTTTCGCCGAGAAATTGATCCGGCATCGAGACAACCGCCGCATCGAGTACCCCCGGATGTGCGAGCAGATGGTTTTCCACTTCTTCCGCGGCAACCTTCTCACCGCCTCTGTTGATCTGGTCTTTAGCTCGTCCTTCAACAATCAAATAGCCTGATGAATTGACTTTAACCAAGTCTCCCGTACGGTAAAACCCGTCTTCAGTGAACGCTTTGGCATTGTGCTCCTCAGCTTTGTAATAGCCGCGAATCGTATATGGACCTCTTGTCAGCAGCTCTCCTGTCTGTCCGGGTCCAAGTTCGCGTCCTTTTTCGTCCACAATTTTAATCTCGTCAAACGGAGACATTGGCCTGCCTTGTGTGTGAACGATCGTGTCTTCAGGATCATCAAGTCTGGTATAGTTGACCAGACCTTCTGCCATGCCATAAACCTGCTGCAGTTTGCAGCCAAACACCGATGAAACGCGTCTGGCAGCTTCGGCGCTGAATTTCGCTCCGCCGACTTGAAAGACCTGGAGGCTTGACAAGTCGTCCCGGCGCGCCGAAGCAGCATCAAGCCAGATTAACGCAAGCGGCGGTACGAGTCCCGTGATCGTTACCCTCTCCTTATCGATCAGAGGGAAGGTTTCATCCGGGCTGCCTCCTGATGCAAGGACGACTCGGCCTCCCGCGTACAGCGTACCGAGCACTCCCGGCGAGCTGAGCGGATAATTGTGAGCGATCGGAAGAGCCGCAAGATATACGCTGTTGTGATCGAGCCTGCAAATCTCTGCGCTGACCCTCAAGCTGTATATATAATCATCATGCGTCCTCGGGATCAGCTTGGACAGACCTGTGCTTCCCCCCGACAACTGAAGAAAGGCGACATCTTCTGGATAGACGTTTTGCGGAGGTGCCGGCTGATCATAAAGGCTTGCCAGCGCTTCAAACTCCTCCGGTTCCCCGGCGACAATGACATGACGGAGCCCTTGCAGCTTCTCCTTTACCTGTCTCGCCAGCTTGCGGTAGTCAAACTTTGCGTGACGATCGGGAATAATGTAGGCAGCAGCTTCAGAAAACTCGCAAAAATACGTGATCTCGCTATGCCGATGCGATGGAAGCGCAAAAACAGGCAGAGCTCCGATCCGGAAGAGCGCAAAGCAAACTTCAAAAAACTCGATGATATTCGGCAGCTGGACAACGACGCGATCATTTTTTTTGATCCCCAGCTTTAAAAGACCGCCAGCCAAAGAATCGGCTCTCCTGTCTAACTCACGATAGCTTAAATGGATATCTCCGTATGTAAGGGCAATGCGGCTTCCGTATTTTTCGGCCCGCTCCCTCAGCATTTTTCCAAAAGTTTCGCCTCGCCAGCATCCCTCCTTCCGATATTTATCCGCAAACTCCTTCGGCCATGTCGTGCATCCTTTCAGCATCTCTATCCCTCCGTTACTCACTGTTCATTCCCATCGCAAGAAGCATTGTCCGAAACTTTGCAGACGTTTCGGCAAGTTCGTCTTCAGGCTTCGACCCGGCGACAATTCCGGCACCTGCGTACAGTCGAAGCGCGTGTTCCTCCGCCTCGGCACAGCGAATCGTTACAACCCATTCTCCGTCACCGTCCGCGTCGCACCAGCCGACCATACCTGTGAAAAACCCGCGGTCAAACGGCTCAATCTGTTTAATCGCTTCTTTCGCCGCATTCGTCGGCGTGCCGCAGACAGCGGGCGTCGGATGAAGGGCGGCGGCAAGCTCCAATGATGATACAGAGAGGTCTGTAAGCTCTCCCTTCAATTCCGTTGAAAGATGCCACATCGTCGGCGTGCTGATGAGCGACGGTTCCGGCACCTCCAGCTTCCGGCAAAACGGCCTGAGCGCGGAAGCAACCGCTTCGACAACGACCGCATGTTCGTGACGGTCTTTAGGCGAAGCAAGCAGTTCAGCCGCCCGTCTTCGATCTTCTTCGGGATCATCGCTCCGAGGTCTTGAACCTGCTAAAGGATTTGCCGTAACGCAGAACCCGGACCGTGATACAAGCAGTTCGGGACTCGCGCCTATCAAAGTGGTGCGAGGCGCTTCAGATGACTGCCCGGTTAAATCAACGGCAAAGTTGTACCCGCTTGTATTGCGGCGGGCAAGATTTCGCAGCAATTGACCGATATCGACTTTGATCGGCGAGGTCAGCTGCAATGACCGGGAAAGGACGATCTTGCTGTATTCTCCTGCTGCTATACCTGCCAATCCTTGTCTGACTCCGGCCATATACGCTTCCGGGCTTGGAATCTGCTGGACATCATAGGGGTGCAGGGCAGGTTCAGGCACCTCTTTATCGTCTTCTTCACATGTCAGCGGCCCCGCATGCCACGCTTCGACCGGCACGGTTAACTGCGCCGGCTTTGCATCGTCAAATGGCACAGCTCCAACTACAATCGGATTTTCCTGCCCGTTCTCCCTGGCTTTTTTCAGAACTTCCGCAGTCCGCTGAGCAAGGCTTTGCTCTTCGGTTTGAGAAACAGAAGCAAAAACACCTTCCGCCAGAATGGTCCGCTCAGGGGAAGAGAAAAAGAATGAAGCACCGGCCTGATATTCCTTTAACAGCTGATCTGCAAGCGCTTCTGACACGACATGACGTTCTATCATCATCAAAACCTCCTTTAGATTGAATCAGGCTCCAAGCGTTGCTCCGCCATCGACGCGCAAATCGTGCATCGTAATATGACGAGCCCCGTCAGACAGCAAAAATACTACAGCATCTGCAATGTCAGCCGGCGAAGCCAATTTTCCGAGCGGGATTCCCGTTTTGAATGTTTCAAGTGATCCTTCAATGACGCCTTGCGCAGCTTCCTCACACTGCCATAGCGACCGCTGCATCGGGGTATCCGTTGATCCGGGCGATATGATATTGCAGCGGATATTGTACTCGGCAAGTTCAAGGCCGAGGCATTTCGTAAACATTAAAGCGGCCGCCTTGGAGGCCGCGTAGGCGGCCATGTGCATCCGCGGCACAGCTGCCGCATTTGATCCGACAGTCACGATCGCTCCAGTCCTGCGCGGTACCATCCGGCGGGCGACGGCACGCGATACGTTAAAAACCCCGGTGGAGTTGACATTGAACGTCTTCTCCCAATCTTCATCACTCAACGAATGGATCAGACCCGTTCTGAGCACGCCGGCTACATTGACAAGCATGTCTATCGGACCGATCTCGCGTTCAATATCGGCGATAAGCTGGTCAACTGCGGCACTGTCGCCCACATCCGCGGCAAAACCTGAACCCTGCAGTCCTTTTTGTTCAAGTTCGTCTTCAAGTTCAAGCAGCCCTTTTCGATTTTGATCAGCCGCTGCAACAAACACCCCGCGTCCAGCAAGCGCCAGGGCCACTTCTTTGCCGATTCCTTGCGAAGCCCCAGTCACCAAAGCAACCTTGCCTTTCACTTTTATCATTTCCTTTCTTAAAGCCGGCAGCGCCCGAGTCTCAAAAAGTCACTGCCGGCTAAAATTCCAATTGATAATGATAATCATTATCGTTTAAAAATATAATATACCAATAACTGCTAACGGTCAAATCGTTTTCGATTGTTTATCCGTATCAATGCGCTTGGTATATTATCAGTTATCTATTCTCATGCTTTTTCAAAGCTCGGGGCGCCGGAAGCGCCCCGCTATCAATCAGGCTTGAAGGCAAACCGCAGCGCTCTGCTGATTAACACAGGCAGAACCGATATATGACCTTCCCCTTTAAATTCATGGTACTCCGCGCGAACCCCCTGACTTTCCAAAGCGGCCAAGCGGTCGGCCAGCCTTTTTGCATTGTCGTTCATCCCGCTTTTATGCGTCTTTTCGAGTTCTCCGGCCCCAAGCAATACCTTTACATCGCCATCAGCTTCCTGCAACTTCGAAACAAAGTCATGCTCTTTATCAAAAAATGACGGATGCCAATGGATGGACGGACTGCCGGCGATATATGTCTGAAATAGATCCGGTTTTGTAAACAGGGTCTGCAGGACAAAAAGTCCGCCTAGGGAATGACCGAAAATCGCCTGCCTTTTCACATCAATCGTGAATTCCTGTTCGATCTCCGGCTTTAACTGCTGTTCGATGAAGGACAGAAAAGCTTTCGCCCCGCCTGGTTCCGGCCAGTCTGCTCCATCGGGCCTCATGGGCAGCTCAGCGCCCGATTCCGGCAGAGTAAAATCATAATACCGCCCCCGGTCAAAGGGAGCGTCGGTCTCGTAACCGATGCCGACAATAACAGCCGTCCCTACACCGGTTTTATCGGGACGGCGCGACTGCATCCGCAACGCCTCCACCATCGTTCCAAACACGGAATTGGCATCAAGCAGATAAATCACGGGATATCCTGCGGGCGGCTGTTCCCCAAATGGTTTCGCAATAAAAATCCGATATGTGCGGCTCCCATCCAGTGAACGCATGCACCGCTGTTCTGTCCCCGGTATCGCAACCGGGATGCATTCAGCAGCATTGACAGACTGCTGAAGTTTTTCTTGAGCCATATCATTCTCCCTTCCCCTCTTTGATGAGCTAAAAAACAGTCTAATGAACAGTCTTTTTTTGTTTGAAAAGTAAAAATAAGAAGTACGGCACACCGAAAATGGCGAGAATGATACCCGCAGGCACCTCGGACGGCTGGAACAGCAGCTTTCCGGCAAAATCGGCGCACAATACGAGAAACATCCCGATCAATCCGCTTAACAGCAATGAGTGGCGGTGCAGGACGCCGGCGAGCCTCCGCGAGATGTGCGGAGCAATCAGGCCGACAAATGCCAAGCTCCCCGAAATAGCCACACAGGCGCTGATAATGCCGACACAAGCCGTGAGCAGCACCACCTTTTCAATATTCGCGGATACGCCGAGACTCTTCACCGTATCTTCATGAAAGCGAATGGTATCGAGCAGGCCGGACTTCATCAGCAGAAATGGAATAAGAACAAGCAGCCACGGCAGTGCCGCTTGAATATACGTCCAATTCGCCGACCAGATGCTTCCGTTTTTCCAAACCATGGCCATTTCGTGGTCATTCGGATTCATCTTCAATGACAGGTAAAGCGAAACAGCGCTGAACCCTGAATTAATCGCGATTCCAACGAGAATAATCCTGCCCGAATCCAAGTTGCCGGCGTGCCAGGCAAAGATAAAAATGAATATTGCAGCCAAAATGCCCCCGATCAAGCCGAAGAATGGCATCCCCATTGCAGCGAGCAGGCTTGTCGTTTCGGTCTGGCCTTGAAAGATCAGCATGTAGCCGACGATCGCCGCCCCCGCACCTGCATTAATCCCCAGGATTCCCGGGTCGGCCAGTCCGTTCCTTGTCATCGCCTGGATGACGGAACCGGCAATGCCGAGCCCAAGACCCACGAGTGCCGCCGTCACAATCCTTGGAAGACGCAGCTCAAACAGGAGAATGGCGTATTGCTCATTCGGGTTGATGTGAAGCAATGTTGATAACAGCTCAGCCGGATGTACGGCAAACGATCCTACTGTTATGCTGAGATAACAGATTGTGAGAATCAGCACAATAAAAACAGCATAGATGACTGCAACCTTTTTAGGCACGCTGCTCCCCTCCTTTTCTCTTGATCAAATAAAGGAAGAAAGGAACGCCGATCACCGAAGTAACGACTTCAATCGGTGTCTCAAACGGATAGTTGATCAGCCGGCTGAGAAGATCGGCCAGCGTCAAAAAAACGCCGCCGAGAACGCAGGAGCACGGGATCAGCCGGCTGTAATCCGATCCGACGAGAAAACGCGTAATGTGCGGCACGACCAGTCCGACAAAAGCAATTTTTCCCGCCATGGCGACAGAGCAGCCTGTCAGAACGACGACCGCTGCCATCGCTGTCCATTTGACGGCCTGCTTTTTCTGGCCGAGGCTTTCGGAAATGTCATCGCCCAATGATAAAGCTGTCACTTTTTTGCTGAGAGAGAGCGCCAGAATGATGCCGATCACAAAAAACGGCACGGCATACTTCAGCAGCTCGGGATTCAATTGATGCAGCCTCGCGCTGTACCAGAAGCTGACGTCCTGGGAAATTTGAAAGTAAATCGATATCGCCGCAGACAGACTGCTGAGCAGCATGCTTGTTACCGTCCCGATTATGGCAAGTTGAACCGGCATAAAACCGTTTGGAATCACCGAGGCGAGGCCGAAGACAAGGCCGGCGCCGACGGCTGATCCGATAAACGAATAGCCCATCATCTCCAGAGAGGATGAACCCGGAATCACCACCATCAACAGCGTGATCACAAACGCTGACCCGTCGGAAACGCCCATAATCGACGGGGAAGCCAAGTAATTTCGGGTGACACCCTGCATAAGCGCACCGGACACCGCCAGCGCCGCTCCGATTAAAAGAGCGCCGACAGCGCGCGGAAGACGGGAATGCCAAATGATTTGATGATCTGTGTTGCCTGGATCAAAATGCAGCAGCGCCGAAAAAATCACCTCGGGCTCAAGCTGTTTTGCACCGTAACATACCGACAGAAAAACAGACAGCAGTATGGCAAACGGAGCGGCGATCATAATGATGCGGGTCATTTGCTTTGAATGCATAGCTCAATGAACCTTTTCTATTTGTTCTGCGCCAATTTCTCAGCTGCAGCCTTTAAAAATTCAACCTTGCTCCATGCCGTTCCGCCCTGCGCAAGCGGGTCTACAGCATTGACAAATACACGGTCATTTTTCACTGCAGAAATGCTTTTCCAAATTGGATTTTTCTCTAGATCTTTCAGCGCATTCGGATTGTCGGCATTCTCATCGTCTGAGAATTGGACAAACATATAGTCCGGATTCATTTCACTCAGTTTTTCTAAAGAAACCAACTCCTGGGCTTTTGCCGCCTTGACTTCTTTTGGAGCTGTGAAGCCGAGCTCACCGTATAATGTGGAATTGAAGAATACGTCTTCCGGATAGATAAAGATATTGCCTTTTCTGATTCTGACAACGAGCGCTTTTGTATCTTTTGCCGTTTTCTCAAGCTTTGTTTTAGCTTCCTTGAGGTCGGCTTCATAATCCGAAATAATCTGCTTCGCTTTATCTTCTTTGCCTGTCAGTTCAGCCAGCAGCTTTAAATTGTCTTTCCAGTTTGAAGAAACATGGGAAACAGGAATCGTCGTCGCGATGTTATCCAGTTTTTTCACCACTTTATCAGGAAATTTCGTTGAAGCCAGGATGACATCCGGTTTCAGCTCAAGGATTTTCTCCAGGTTCGGCTCCATTTTTTCGCCGACAGCGGTTGCTTTGTCAGTAATGCTCTTAAACAGATCCGGGAACTTTCCGGAGAAGGAAATGGCACCGGCTGGGTGAACATCCAGAAGCTTGGCATCTTCCATCGATTCCACGCTTCCCGTAATGACGATTTGTTCGGCCGGGATCTTCACCTTGTATGTATGATCGAGGTACTCGATGCTCTTCTCAGCTGACGCTGTGCTCTTGCCATCGCCGCCAGCCTTTTCTTTGCTGTTCCCGCATCCCGCTGCGCCAAGCGCGAGAAGGAGAATAAATAGAAATATTGATATTTTTCTCATCTGACTGAGACCCCCTGATTTAATTGATAACTATTATCAATTAAAATTATAGGTAAGCCTCTTCGATAACACCATGGATAATATCCGGCAATTAAAATGGATTTTTTCCGGACAGCAGCCGAACCGCCTGGCGGATGATTCGTTCATGGCTGCATGCGGAATATTCCCGCCAAGGATCAGAATTCACCTGATACACCCGGTGATGCCGCACCGCTTTCAAATCCTGCCAAGCAGCCGACTGCTGAAGCTCCCTGTAGAATGCCAGCGTCTCCGGCTCTTTAAAAATGAAAATCATAATGATATCCGGCTGATAGGCTGCGATTGTTTCGATCGACACGGCCCGGTCAGTCGGTTCTTCCAGCGACACAGCCGATTCAAAGCCAAGGTCGCCGAAAAATACATCTTGAACAGAACGGTTATGCGCCAGATAAATCTCGTGTTTATGCAAGCGCAAAAACAAAAAGCTTCGGCGTCCGCAGATCGGATAAAGCGCCTCTTTCGCGGTCTCGGTGAGACGCTGGTAAGACAGCAGCCATTTGTGAGCCTCCGCTTCTTCGTCCAAATGGGATGCGGTCAGCATAAAATGCCTCCTCCATTGTTCCTGTGAAGGCAAAAAGAAGACATCCGCGATCGACTGGAGCTGTTCCCGTTCCTCGTGAGACACGCTGTCCATGCTGATAATGAGCTCCGGGTCAGCCGATGACAATGTCCGCAGGTTTTCTTCCCACGGCTCGTGAAAGCGGTATGCGCTCAGATGGACCGGAATATCTGCCGCGTAATGCTTATAGTAATATGATGTCCACTTCGGATGCAGGGAAGCGGCGTAAGGAATGAGGTGAAGCGGTATCAGCTGTCCGATCGTGTTCTGGCCGTAGGCAGCCAGCTTTCTGCGCCTTTTTTTCATATAAACGGTCGGGGATAAGCCTGTATGCTTCTTAAACGTCCTGCTGAAATAAAATTCATCCTGATATCCGATTTGGCTTGAAATTTCCCTCAGCTTGTAGCTCGCTTTTGCCATCAGCTGCTTCGCTTTCGTCATCCGCGTCTCAGTGATAAACTCTGTCACGCTTTGACCGTACAGCTTTTTGAACGTTTCGCTGTAGTGCTTCGCGCTGATTCCGGCCATTTGCGCGAGTTGATCAAGCGTCAGGTGTGCATCTGAATGCTCCTCAATATACTCCTTTGTTTTTCCTATGGCTGATGCGGTGTTTTCGGGATGAGTCAGTTTGGCCGAATAGATATCGTACAGAAGCTGCTGCAGATCTGCTTGGCATTTCAGCTCCTGGAGCGCTGAAGATGCCGGCCATAAGGCGGAAAGTTCCTGAAGACGGGAGGCCAGATTTCCGACAGGATGGACATTCATCATCTGAAGGTCGGAAAAAGCGTCAGGGTCGGTGTCTGCTTGAAGCGTCAGGCGGCGGTCTTCATAGCAGTAGGGCTGCAGCCTGATGAGATAAACGCTGATTTCCTCTGACGAAGCTGTGATTCCGAATGTTTCATAAGGCGGAACGATATACAGCGTTTCTTTTTGGAGGGGTCTGCCTGATGCTTGTATATCGATTCTGCCTTCACCCTTCAAATGAAAGATCAAAACGAAAGAGTCTGCGAGCTGCTGTTCATCCGGAAGATCGCCGGGCTTTCTTATATGATCAATTTGCAAGAGACGATAGAAATAAGAAGATTTCATAGAAAAACCGCCTTTCTTAACCCAGTGATATTACAAAAAATAAAAATGCCCCTAAAACAATATGGTAAATTGGTTGCGGGGTGCTTGTCCGGCACAAAATACCAGTTTGCAAGGTGCATTTCACATCACTTATAGCTGATATGCTTCTTACGATTTACTATAACACAGTCACTTTTATTGTGGAATAATGTATCCAAAGAGACAGTCTGCCCAATCCGCACTTTAAAATATAATAAAAAATCAATACTTATCATTTCAATATCCTTTTACCTAGTGTATAACTATAGAGAAATTACTATATTTACAGGGAAGGCGTGACTTCTTATTTTGGAAATGACAGACAGCATGAAAAAATCGCTTGATGCGATTGCAAAATGGGGAAAAATAACCGGAGTTTTTATGATTATCGCCGGAGGCATCTATGCCTTTTTCGGAATTTCTTTGCTTATCATCGGAGCCGCTCCAGGTGTGCTGATGATTTTTTCAGGAATCTATCTTCTTAAATCGGCAAACGCCGCTCAGAAAATGAGTCATGACATGCCGCAAGAACCGCATGAAGCCTTGCTTGATAACTATGTGAAGTTTATGAAATGGCAATTTTTCTACTTACTATCGAATATTGTGATCTTCATTTTATGCATAATCGTTTTTTTCTTCCTGATCTTTTTAGGTGTTCTAGCCGATTCTTACAGCGGGTATGATCCTTATTATTACGAATGATGATCAAAAGCCTGTCTCGGATCAATTGAACTGACCCGTTAAAATGAGACTTAGAAAAAACACCTATGCTGCCTGTCC